>VOFE01000639.1_pt1 | contig 21571 bp, 18 predicted proteins | sample 5384071 | NCBI WGS metagenome assembly VOFE01 (sample SAMN12384724, study PRJNA508395) | human gut metagenome | isolation source: healthy gut D | host: Homo sapiens
TATGCTTGTGTTCTTCTTTGTCCTGTTTAACTGGCTTGCTTTCGCTAGGTTTACTGCTTGCAGCAGGTTTATTCTCTGTGTTTTCTACTTTATTATCTTTCTTATCTTCATGCTTATGAGTGGTAGACTCCGTTTTATGGTTTGTTTGCTGGTCTTTATTATGAGCTGTTTCAACAGCTTTCTTGGTTTCTGCGGCGTGCTGTTTCTGAGCTTCTTTTGTATCCTTTTCAGCTATCTTAGCAGCTTCTTTGGTCTTTTCTTCGTTCTTAGCTGTTTCGTCTTTCTCAGAATTCTTTTTGGTTTCTTTTTTAGAGTTCTTAGCTTCCTTCTTAGAACCCTTGGCTTTCTTCTTGGAAACTTCCTCGGTCTTGTCTTTCTTTTCCGTCTTTACAGGAGCACTTGAACATCCTGTAAGTACAGTCGTTAAAACAACGGCTGCACATAGTAGTTTTTTCGTTGTCATTATCCTATTTCTCTCCCTTTTAATACATGTCTAGTATATACCAATCACAATCGGTTTTTGAGTAGCAAATGATATGTATTTTGTAAGGAAGCTGATGAGAAGTCTTTTCAGAAGTGTCGAACATTATCGCCACCATCCTCATAATGAAAGTATATGGGATTTCCGAGGATCATGGTTAGAGGGGTGATGAGAGGGGCTTGGGGAGATATATGCGTTTATAACCACCGCTTTTATTTTGTGGTTCACTGTATGTGTTAACAGGAAAAGGAGAATATTATATGAATTTTACAAAAACTAAAAAGGTTGTAGCAGCAGGGTTATCTGCTTTGATGATGATGACCAGTACTACATCAGTATTTGCAAAGGATGTAAAACCTGCAGGAGATGATAGTCAATCAACAACTTTAAACTATGAAGTTGGTTCTCATTATCAGTGGGAAATTCATTCTGACATCGACTTTGGTGCTGACGCAGGAGTAAATCAAACCGTTGACCGTACAGGTAATAAAGTCAATGTATTAGAGAACGTCATTCCTGAAGGCAAGTATTTGAACATTTCAGTCAAGGGTTCAGGAGCGAATGATGCATTCACAGTAGACAACGGAGGAAGCGAAGTATTAAATTACGATGTTTCAGACGATAATGGTGCTGTGGGTGTGAACGGAAATGTCTTGTCTGTACCAGCAGGTACGAATACAGCGACACAGAACATGGGCTTTAAGTTGAATACAACTAAGAAATCTGCTGAGGTTGCTGGACAGTATAATGGACGAGTTATCTACAATGCAAGTGTAGGAGAACAGTATAAAATTCCTCTTAGCAAAAGGAAACTGTCTTCGCCTTTAGTAGATGGACGCGATTTTTCTAGAGAAATTCCTGATTCTGCTACTTCTGTAATATTTACTGATGAAATCGCTCCAAAAGGAGTTTCTACAACCGATTTAACATATTTTAGAAATGGGGATGTTGTTGGCTGGTTAGATGGAACCAGTTGGAAGGTCAGTACGCAGGATGTTTATAAAAAAATTAATTTTTCCGATGATTGCAGTGGAATGTTTTATAATAAAGGCAAGATAAATAGTATTCAATTCGACAACATAGATACATCTAATGTGGAGGACATGAGCATAATGTTTAGCAGCCACGAACATTTAACTTCATTGGATTTGTCTAATTTTAATACTTCAAATGTGACTGATATGCATAGTATGTTTTCTAGTTGTTCAAGTTTAACGTCCTTAGATTTAAGTGGTTTTGACACTTCAAATGTGACTGATATGCATAGTATGTTCGATAGATGTGAGAAGTTAACTTCATTGGATTTATCTAATTTTAGAACTTCAAATGTGACTAATATGATGGGTATGTTTTATTTTTGCAGTAACCTATCCTCTATTGATTTGCATAATTGGTACATAGCAAGCGGAACAGATGTATCATGCATGTTTGGATGGAGCCATATAACACCTGACAGCATTTCTTATCTTGATACCTCAAGAGTAAACAAAGAACTTATGTTTGACCATTAGTAAAAATGAATTATAACTAGCATACCATTCGAGTTTAACAGTATAAAAACAACTACTACAGAAAATAACTCCCAACATATTCAAAGCAGGTTCGTCCTGCTTTTTTCACGCCTTCGCTTGCACTTTTATTGCTTTCACCGACCGTTCTTGTCATTTCAGTCGAGTACAAAAACAAAACTCCTTTCTATAATAAGCTTGGAAGGGAGGTGAACGAGATGAAAACCGTAAACTGCTTTGAATTGTGTCCAAGTATTCTTAATGCAAAAACAGTACAAAATCTATTGTTAGAATTGTTTCCCTACATGCATACATCTTTAAACGAGGATGATGTTCTTGAAATGTACATTACTAAGGAAGAATATGTCTTCATTTTAAACGAGCTTTCTAAGCTGAACAACTATGCTTTGACTATGCCAGATTCTATAGAAGAAACCAATACAACACTTACTTCTATGCCAATCGAGTGTGCTATTGTCGAACGATATTCAGTGCTTTATGATCTTATGTTTGAAGCTGAATATGCACAAAAAGATGTAGATGATGATGTTATCGTAAGTGATAGAGAAGAAGAATATACTGACTTTCTCATAGGGAAAAAGTTCTCAGCAAGCTTTGACCTTGACGAAGAATATCAAGATTATTTGAATCAGAAGACTTTGCTGGGACTATAGATATTTCTTTGCTTGAATTTCTTCACTTTGTACAAAACTCTTAGCACAAGAGAACTCTCTACATAAACAAAACACTATTACCTTTCTTCTATTCTAACGTGTACAAAACACGACTATAAACCAATTATACTCTTAAATGTTTTGTCTAAAGAAAAGAATCGTGAACAAAACTCCTCACATACGATGAACATAGGCTCTACGCTACTCCGAACATATTGTTTATTTCTTTTTACTTTCAACTGAAAAAAAATTTTAGGCAGTTTTGTACTTATTGAAACCAAAAAATTTTTTAGGTATGAAACCGTGGCTAAATATAGGTTATACTATAGTCACAAGAAAGGGGCTAATTGTATGCAGATTATTCCAATACGTGATTTGAAAAATACGGTTGAAGTAGAACGTCGCTGTGCAGAAGAAAATGGTCCTGTGTTCATAACCAAGAATGGATATGGCAGATTGGTTGTTATGGACATCGATTATTATGAAAAAACAATGAGAAAGATGGATGAAGCAAAATCAATCTTGGATGGTTTAGAAGATGCAAAATCTGGAAATACTGTAGATGGAGACACTGCAATTTCTAATATTAGGAGCAAGTATGGCGTCTAAATTTGGTTATACAGATACTCTGTAGGGTATCGCGGCTGACAGCCAGCAGAAAACCGCTAGTATTGTTTTTGAAAGTGTTAGATGATATTAGGTCTAACACTTTTTTATATATTAAGATTTTGGTTTCGGAACAGAGAAATACCACATGTGAAATAGCACTAAAATATCATAAAATATGGATTATCAGGAACGATAAAAAGGACTATCGTAATATACTTTAGAATTTGTAGAATAATAGCGAATACAAGGTAATCGCTATATTTACATAAAAAAGGCTGACAAGTACGTGGGATTTGTCAGCTAAAAAAGTATGAATTATAATAAATGATCTTCATGAATTAGTAGTATATTTGGGTTTTCCTTTGCGATATCGAGCATACGTTTTGTAAAACCACTTTTACTAAATAAGCCATAGATAACGTTATATTTTGGGAAAGATTTGTGTATTTCTGCGGCGTTATCTACTTTTTCTTTTAATGCAAAGTATACGGCTTCATCTACTGGTTTTGTATGATATTTACATTCTCCAACAAAAACTTGTTTATTTTGATGGTCTACAGACATGACATCGATTTCTGTATCTCCATCATAATCATTTAACCAATAAGATCCAATGCGTGATGGTACAAATGAAATTGCGTTGTTACTGCATAGTTTTGCGAAAATGTCCTTACAGATATCTTCATAAGCAAAGGCAACAAATTTTTCTTTAAAATCTTTATGAATTTCGTCTAGTACAATTTGCATATTGTCTAATTCCAATTCACCTTTGTAAGGGTAGACATAGCAAAACCAAAAACGAAGGAAATTATCTGCAATGAAATACAATCCTTTACGTGATTTTTCTGGATTCTTTTCTGTGATAGGTGTCCTTTTTTCAATAAAACCAAGCTCTGAAAGTGTAGATAGATAAGGTGTAAGTGATGAAGATTCTTGTCCTAATGCACTTGCAATTTTACCGAGTTTATGATTGCCGTCTGCAATTGTCTTAATAATTGAAAAATAGTTTACGGCTGTTAAGGATTCGCTTTTTAATAAAAAATTGGGTTCTTCATATAAAAAGCCATTCTTAGAAAAAACGGCATCTTTAAGCTGTTCTTCTAAAGGTCTTCCATCTTCAAAAAATTCTAAATATTTTGGTACACCACCTGTTAGAGCAAATTGTTCTACGGCTTGTTCAAAAGGAAGATTTTGTGTTTCATAAATACTAGTGAATGATAGTGGCGTCAAACGCATTTGTGCTGTTCTGCGACCATATAGTGGGCTATCATAAGAAAGTGCATGTTTTTGCATCATACCAATCAAGGAACCGGACAGAATCACCATCACGTTACTGTCTTTTAAAAATTCGTCCCATGCATTTTGTAAAATGGAAGGGAATGCTGAATTTGTTCTCACGAGATATGGAAATTCATCAATGACAAGGACTTTCTTTTCTTCTGGTTTATAGTCCGCAATTAGTTGAAATAAATCCAACCAATCTGTAAATTCTATTTTTTGTAGCAATGTGTTTTTTGTAGTACGAGCTATAACATTAGCAAGTCGTTTCATACTTTGGCTTTCTAATTCCTCGGTCGCAAGATAATAGAATGCAGTTTTATTCTTTAAGAACTCTTTGATCAGTGTTGTTTTTCCAACACGGCGTCGTCCATAAATAACCACAAAGCTACTGTTACGATTATATTCTGTATTTAATGTATGCAATTCGTTTTTTCTGCCTATGAATCTCATGATTATTCTCCTTATGATAAATCAACTTATGATAAACTCGTTTATATTATATAATCATAAGGTGATTAGTCAAGTTTCTTCATATAAGAAAAAGCTGACAAGTATGTGGGATTTGTCAGCTTAAGTTGGTTACAAGCTAAGGATTAGTACTCAGCCAATTTCATTATAACATCTAAATGCAAAAATAATAGAGAACTAGCTATGTTTAGTTTTTGGGAAGGGCTAGTCCTCATGTCGAAAAGTGTTAGATGTAAAAGATTGGGCATCTTTAATTTTTATCTAACGAATAAATTATAACATAGCTTAAAATGAACACAATAGTAAAATATAACTAAAAGTATTTTAAATGCATTAAAAAGGATTAAATAATATACAAATTAAATATGAAATATAACCGTGTAATTATTTCTTTATTTTATCGTGACAAATGAAGTTTGTGTTGTTATTATACTTGTAAGGGTTTACATGAAATTCGGGGTATAATATGAAATTTTTTAAGCGTCAAAAGAAGAATAATATTGAATTGGATGAAGTGTATAGGTTGCTTAAAGGATACTATAGGTGTTCTGCAGATGAGGGTTATCCCTTTTTGTTTATGAGCGATGATTTTTTAAATACTTTACATTGGACGCAAAAAGAAATTGAAACTAAATTTGATAATAAGTTAGTGAATATGTTACATCCTGATGATAAAATTCATCTCGAAAAGGATAGAGATTTGTTGAGGAATCAATATAAGGTTGGTACTTGTCAGAATGTGGTTTTTCGTTTGAAAGGTAAGGATGGGTATCATTGGGTATCGGATTGTTATTTGGCTTTAAAACAAGATTCAACATTTTTCTTTCAGGGAAATATTACGGATGTTACAAGTTTTATGTTGGATAAAGAAAAAAGGGCAGAGGAGCGTAACCAAATGCTTACGGCACTGACAATGGAATATTCGACTGTGATCATGGGTGACTTAATGGAGAATACGATGGTTGTCGTTAAGCATGATGGGCATATGTATGATCATGGTGCGCTTGATGATTTTTCAAGTGAGGATAAGATGAATTATACACGTTGTTTGCGTGATTTCTATGATCGTGTGTTAGTAAAAGAATCGTGTCCAGACTTTTTAGATATTTTATCTCCCGTTCCATTTATGAATGCACTTCTTAAAAATGAGACGGTAGAATTGCAGTATCAGATTTATCCAAATTCTAATGGATATGAATCTTTATACGCAAGAGCAATTCGTTTATATGATGAAAAGCACCATTTTCGTTTTGTGATGGGATTTCGTCCAATGGATGAGGTTCGTAAAAAGGAAAATGTTTTAGAACTTCAAAGAGAGATTATTGAAGGAATTAGTAAGGATTATTTTTCTGTACTTTTAGTGGAGTTAGATCAAGGACAAATCTATTCGTATCGTGAAGCGGGTAGTAATGGTAAGCGTATTGCGGATTTTTGTCGGTCTTATCATGATCGTTGGACTGAATTGTTACCGGCTTATGCCAAAGATTTGGTTTCGGATGCTTCAAGAGAAAATTTTTTAGAAGAACTTTCATTTGAAAAGCTGAAATCGACCAATGAAGATTATTCTTTTACCTATGAATATATGTCGGATGAGGGTGTTTTATATTATCAGGCTCGTGTTTCTTATGTAAAGAAAAAGGATCGTACTAGAGCGGTAGTGATTGGTACAAGAGATATTGATGATTTGATTCAAAAGGAGCGTCTTCAAAAGGAACAGTTAAGAAAGGCTTATATTCAAGCTGAAAATGCAAGTAAGGCCAAGACAAATTTCTTAAATAATATGTCACACGATATTCGTACGCCTATGAATGTGATTCTTGGATATAATCAATTGATGAAAAAAAAGCTTTCAGATCCTGTTTTGGTGGATTATCAAAAGAAGATTGAGCAGTCTGGAAATTTATTACTTTCCATTATTAATGATGTATTGAATATGGCGCGTATTGAAAGTGGTAAGAGTGTGTTAGTTGAAAGTAGTGAGTCCATTGTGGATATGGTTGAAGAAGTATCGAATGTCTTTGGTGCTATGGCCAAAGAAAAAGAGATTGTATTCGATACAAAAATGGATATAAAACATAAACAAGTATTGTGTGATTGTACGAAGGTGAAGGAAATTTTAGTGAATTTGATTGGCAATGCCATTAAATATACACCAAATGGTGGTCGTGTCACAGTGGATGTAAAGGAGCTTGAGTGTTCAAAAGAGGGTTATGGTACATATCAAATTAAAATCATAGATACGGGTATTGGAATGAGTGAGAGTTTTATTCCAACTCTGTTTGATGCATTTACACGTGAAGCAACAGGTGACATTATTGGTACAGGGCTTGGTATGCCTATCGTAAAGAAATTGGTAGATATGATGGGTGGTACGATTGATGTTGAAAGTGTGCTTGGAAAGGGTAGTACTTTTACAATAACAATCGATCATAAGCTTGGAAATGAAGAAAAAGATAAAGTGAAACAAGAGGATCTTGTAGTTTCTAAGCATTCTTTAGAAGGTAAACATGTATTACTAGCAGAAGATAATGAATTGAATGCAGAATTTGCGAAGATTATATTAGAGGATTGTGGCTTACATGTAGATTTGGCAAGAGATGGTTTTCAGTGTGTTAGTAAAGTGATTCAAAAACCGGTTGGTACGTATGACTTTATTTTAATGGATATTCAAATGCCAAATATGAATGGGTATTTAGCTACACAAAAAATTAGGGAGATTCCAGACAAGAATACGATTCCAATTATTGCGATGAGTGCGAATGCGTTTGATGAAGATAAAAAGCAGGCACTTAAAGCGGGAATGAATGGATATATTTCTAAGCCAATCGATATGGATAAGCTTCAAAGTCAAATTATAGAGATTTTAAAAGAGAAAGCGGGCCAATAGCTCAATGTCTTTAAATTAAGAAAGCATGAAAAAGAGAGTACATTTTATTATTTTGTATTCTCTTTTTTTAATTCTTCAAATGCGAAAGCAAAATCATTATCATCATAATTCGATAAAAAATATATTTTGTTGGAATCATTTGATTCTACAATAGTTACTCCATAATTTTTTACTAATCTTGATAGTCTCCATAAATTAGTATTTTTCAGTGTTAATGCTTTTGTATGTATTAATGCCCCATCTTTAAAGGTTTCAATTTTATCAATTAAATCAACAATCTGATTTCTATACATGTCCATAATATTAGATTCAGAATCTTCAACACGCCAACTGTTAAAACTAAATGATGAATCATTTTTTTGCACCATACCTATATTCATCCCCTCATTAAAATCAGAAATTAAAATTTCAGTATTAAATACTCTATTATCATTTCTTGCGTCTTTGTTATAATTAACAGATATAACATAATTATCTTTGGTAAATATATCGGACATCAAGGGGAAGAAAGTAATTTTAATATCATTTAACCCATAAGGCTGACTGCTTGGATAAATTGAATTAAAAACCCTTTTCATAGAATCCGTCCATGATGAAGTATCGTTATTTTGAATACAGGAAAACAAATAATTGGAACCTCTCAAACGAGTTAATTGTTGTCTATGAATACCTATTAAATGAGGATAATTTTGAATTGTATTTATAACTAAAAAGACTCGACCAGATTTTGTATAAATTCTGTAATATTTATGAACAAACTCATCTAAAAATATTTGAGCGCTTTCTTGCAAAAATGATAAATCAATATTCCACATATTATAACCTTTCCTAATAATATGCAAAAGAGGCACATAAAGTGCCTCTTTTGGATGACCGTTGTCCCTGTATTGTTTTTTTTAAAAGGGCCCAGGGTGACGATGGCGTCATCAGCGCTCCAAGGCTTTACTTGATATTAAATCAAATATTCCTCGCCTTTTTATTGTTACTATATTATAGCGCATATCGTAATTTATTTCAACCAATGAGATTTAAAATTTTGTAGTTTGTGGAGACTTAGTTCAACTTAAATAGGAAACTGGATATGTAAATGACAAATAATCCAGCAGTTAATAGTATACCACTGTATGTTTAAAGAGACAAAGTTATAACATTTTCTCCGCAATATGATACAATGAAAATGATAACAGGGGTGAGTAAGATGTGTTGTGATGGTGTCATACAATGTTTAGAAAAAGAAAAGGTTTCTATACTTATAAAAGATCGACATACATGTTTAGATTTGAATGATAGTAATATGTATGTTTTAAAGAAGGGTATTGTTAAAGTGAGTTTGATCATGCAAGATGAGCGTGAATTTAATATTACTTATTTACAAGGTCCGGATGTGGTGAGTTTATATTGTGATTGTTTGACACAATTTAGAGATTGCCATCCAAAGATTCGTATTGAAAGTGAACAAGCAGAATTGTATTGTGTTTCAAAAGAAAAATTCTATAAGCAAGTTAAAGAGAATGCGAATCTTCAAAATTATGTAAATACATACTATCGCAATCGATTAAAACTAGCTATCACAAGAGAACAAGTGATGATCATGAATTCAAAGGCGGGTGCGGTATGTTCTTGGTTATATCGTTTGGCGAGTTTATTTGGCATTCAAACACAAAAGGGTATATTTATCGATTTGCAGGTCACAAATGAGGATATTGCGAATTTTTGTGGGATTACAACACGTAATAGTGTGAATCGAGTGATTCGTGGCTTAAAAGAAAAGCATATCATTCAAGTTAAAAATAATCGAATTATTGTTTTAGATATGGACTATTTAAAGCAATTCACAAAGTAGGGTAGTGTGAAACTATCCTTTTTTTATATTAAGAAATTGTTAATACAAACTATCTTTGGTTATATATAAAGAATAAATTTAAGTAAATAATGAGTTTGCACAAATTAACAAAGTGGTTTGTACTTTTTAATCGACTTTATATAAGGGAGAAATAAGTGTGTATAACCAAAAATGTAAAAATATGTGATAAGTAAAGGGTAATAATATCTGTAAGTTATCAAAATAGCTAACCAATAAACAAAAGTTAGAAAATGTTGTTTGAAAACGATTACAGGTAAGAGTATACAAAATGACAGAAATTTCGTTCTTGTTAGGTTGTTTATAACGGAAAGGTTAGATTAGCTTAAGATAAAGGGAAAATGAATATATCAACCAATTAACATAAGATGATGTATGTTTATCTTAACATAATCTTAATGTGTAGATAGAGATATGGAAAAAAGGGATTTAAGACATTTAAAGCGAAAAGAGTTGATTGACCTCATTGATAAGATGCAAACAGAAAGTGATCTTGTATCAAATGTTGAGGTTAAAGAAGAGCTTGGTCGTTTAAAAGAGAGAGAAAAGTATTTAAAGCATTTACGTAAGACTTTGAGTGTACTCGTAGTTGTGGCTGCCATTTCTGTGTTGGTGGCAACACTGTGGATGCCTGTATTAAAGATTTATGGTTCGAGTATGGATCCAACTTTAGAAAATGGGCAGATTGTAGTGTCTATAAAGGCAAAGAAATTAAAGTCTGGAGATGTTGTAGTATTTTGGCAGGGCAATAAGTTGTTGGTAAAGCGAGTAATCGCAGGTCCTGGTCAAAAGGTAGATATAGATGTGAATGGAAAGGTGTCTGTGGATGGTAAGGCTATTTCTGAATCGTATTTGGATAGTGAGTCATTAGGAAATACAGACATTGATTATCCACATCAAGTAGAAGAGTCTCGTTGGTTTTGTATGGGAGACAACCGCGAGAGTTCAATAGATTCTAGAAGTGCTGCAATAGGGGATATTTCAAAAGAACAAATTGAGGGTAAAGTCTTATTTTCAGTTTGGCCTTTAAATAAAATTGGAATTGTAAAGTAACAGAAAGTAGGTGTGATTGTGCAGGAGTATTTAAGGCGTTTATTAAAAGACAAAGCGCGCTTAAGAAAATGGAAAAAGATCATGATAGCACTTTCTTGTATTGTGGTTGTTTGTACGGTCTATGCATTATCTTTACCAGCTCAAACATTAACTTGTGATAAGGAAGAACATACACATACTGCAGAGTGTTATGATGAAAACAATGAATTGATTTGCGAAAAAGAAGAGCATACGCATACGGATGATTGTAATAAACAAGAAGAAGTAAATGAACAAGAAGAAGTTGTCAAGGATGAGCCAGAAACTCAAAATAATGAGGAACAAGTATCTCATGAAAGTGAAGAAGAGACAACAACGACTACCACTACAGAAACTATAATAGAACCGTTTGATTTAAGTTCGGAAGCAAATAAAGATAAGATTACATCGATTGTTATGTATTTCAAAGATGAAAATGGTACATGGAATAATTTGGAGGATGGAAATGCTAGTCCAAGTAGTACGGAACTTTATTTGAAAGTCGAATTTGATAAAATTAATACAAAAGAGTTATTAGAACAACATAACGGTATACTTGTATACAGTCTTCCTGGTTTTATGAGGGATTTCGAAAAGGCTGGAAATGGCAATCTTTTAGCTGGAGAAAGGAATATAGGAACGATTGAAATTGAAAATAATCAAGTGAAAATTACTCTTAAAAAAGACTATCTTAATGAATTAGTAACAAATTCAAGTAATCAACTAGATGGTTCATTCTATGTGAAGGGTCAGATTGATTTAACAGAAATAAACAAGAGTGATGGAAAAGCTACACTGACTGTTGGAAAGAAAACAGTTATTTTAGATTATGGCAAGGAATGTATAGAAAAATTTGGTAGTGTAACAATTGATAAACAAATATCCAATGTGGATAAAGTAAATAATTATTTAACTTATACAGTGACAGTTACAGCTGGTAAGGATGGTTGTAAAGGTTTGTATGTTGTTGATAAGTTTACTTCAAATGCCAACTTGGTAAGCTATGCAGGGAATATTAGTTCAACTGAAACTACATTAACTAGTAATGATAATAAAAAAGATCCGTTTGAAATGCCAATTGAGGCAAGTCATGGAAAAATTTATAAAGCGGATATTCCAGATGCTACAACAAAAATTCCTAAGCCGGGTGCAAGTGAAATCAAAAATCCTTGTATTGTTTGGAATATCGGAAATATGGGTCCAAATGAAAGTCGTATGCTTACTTATTATGTGAAGCTTAATGACAAAGAAAGTTTAAAAGATAAACCAATAGATAATAGTGCATCTTTATATTCAAAAGGTTCTACAGATACGTATGATAAAGGTTCAGAAAAGGCTTCCTTTACTCCTACAATAGTTTATAGTTCATTCGAGAAATATGTAGATGGAACCATCAAAAGAAATTCGGATGGGTCATATACAATTCCGTTTAAGTCATTGATTTCTATAAAAAAAGATGAAAGTAATTATACGATTAAGAATCTTCAATTTTACGATTATTTGAAACATAATATGAATACAGAAATAGATGCTGATTTATTACAATATATTCATTTTGATCGAAATTCATTCAAATTATATATGAATAATGATAATAAGCCTGTTGATTCTTCACAATACAATATAAAGTGGTCAACTAAAACAGATAATACAGGTTTTCAAGAGTGGGATGACAAAGTTAATTTTAGAAGTTTTGTACTATCTGGAAACAAGGATAATCCAATTAATTTAAGTCCAGGTGAGAGTTGTTATATTACATATAACGTTATTGTGAAACCTGAAGCCTTTGCGCAGATGCATACGGATACTCTACATACGTTTAATCGTTTTATCGCACATGCAGATAATGTGGATAAGAGAGATGATTTTGCGGGTGGATTTGAGGCTTGGAATTCTATTGCTAACATTAAAACATATGAATGGAATGGAAAACAGGTAGAACAAACGGCAACAACAACATCTCAAAAAGTAACAATGAGTGGAGATAGATTTATCCACGAAAATAAGGCGATTCAAAAGGATTCAACCTCAAATACTAGTTTTACTATTCCTGAAGGAAGTTATAAATATACGGTTGAAACAAATAAGACATTGAATGATTTTAATGTTAACGAAGTAACAATGACAGATACTTTAACTTCTAATCATATGAAGTATGTTGGGTATATGAAAGTGGAAGCTTTAAAAGCGGAAATGAATTCTCAAGAATTGCAGTGGGATGAAGCATCTCAAAATTATAAGTTACAGCCAACATATAATGTAGTAGAGACTAAATGGGTCAAGATAGATGGTCAGAAAACCTTTAGTTTAAAACCTTCTGAATTGGGTTGGACTGATAAAAATTATGCGTATCGTTTCACGTATTATGCAAGGCCAGATGATTTAAGTACTTTTACAGAGACAAAGGTAAAGAATAAATTTACTCTTGAGGGTGTTGTTAAAAAAGGAGATGGAACATTTACATTTAATAAAGAGGATGTTTCTAAAGAGACAACATTAACAATCAAGGGAAATTTAAATTTACATGCGAATAAACAATCTTGGTACTACAAAGAACCAGATTCAAATACTTGGACGAATGGTGAGCTTTATTGGGTAGTTGATATTGGTGGTACTCAAATTAATAAAGACATGGTATTTCGTGATTTGATAAAAACAGGTGATGGAATAACACCGTCAAATTTACGACAAGGTTCTTTGGTAGGTATCTATAAAGGTACGCTTCCAGAAGGAAAGAACATTTCAGATTATAAAGACATAGAGGAGTTAAAAAACAAGAGTGGTTTAACTCCTATAGATGATAATTTCATATCTCAATTGAATGGTACAAATGAATTATTATTAACAGCTAAGGATGATATTCAGCTGGGTAATGAAAAGGTTTATATGATTAAAAATCCGAACCTTCTGAATTGCCATCACCAACAAATAATCGTGATACAAAGACATATAAAAATAGTATTTATATTAAAGAAGATGGTGAATATGTTTCTGAAATACCTGCTGAAAAGACTTTATATACATCTCCAAAAATTTTAAAGGAATTAGGACAAGTCTTTAAATATGATGGTACAAAAGTTACAACACTTCAAATAGGTGCCGATAAAAAAGGCAATGGAGATGCAGACCCTAGCAAGATTGATACTAAGTTACTAGAAAATAGTAAAGGCGTATTTATATCATGGGCTTTTAAAGTGAACTATGATGGACAATTAAGTGGAGATTATGACGTAATAGATGATATACCAGATGGCATGGAATTTTCGTATATGCGAGTTAAATGGCATGGGGATGAGTATGATGCTTCACAAGTTAAATCAAAGACAATAGACAATCCTGGTAGTGGTTGGGAATTCAGAGAAAATAATTCGACAAATGATAATGGGAATTCTGAACATACAATTTATTATGTAAGTAAAGATAAAAAACAAACTATGATTCGACTGGGTGAATTTGTTTCGAAGAGTATAAGAGATAATAATTCAGTGGATGTACAAGTTGTTTGTAGAATCACAGATCCACAAGTATTATTAGGTGCTCAACCTAGTGATTTTATAAATAAGGTTACACTTCAAAAGAATGGTAAAGATATAGCCACATCATCAAGTAAAGTACCTGTTCAATTTAATGAGACAGATAAAAACATTGATAAGAAATTGGCGAAGGAGAATGGACAAAAGCTTGAGTTTGAAATCAATACGAATAAACTTGGTCAAACACTACCTACTAATGATAACGGTGAATTAACGCTTGTGGATAAGTTGGGTGATAATCTTAAATTGGATACAACTTCGGTTAAAGTATTTAATAGTAATAATGAAGAATTAACGAATTGTAAAAAGTCATATCAAAATAATATTTTAGAAATTAAGATTCCAAATAATATTCCAATCAAAATTACATATACAGCGACTGTAAATGCGAAGCCAGGGGACTCTGTGAATATCGCAAATACAGCGTATTGGAAAGGTTATTCTGAAAAAGGTGGAGGAACTGTACAACAAAGTTATAGCTACAATGTAAGTGGAACAATTGGTGCTTCATCTGTAAACTTTAAGCTTACAAAACAAGATGAGAATGATATGGATAAAGTATTAAGTGGCGCAACTTTTAAAATAGAAAAGTGTACATTTGATGAATATGGAAAAATGACTACATCAGAAATTTCAACCCCAACTACAGGTAATGATGGAACCATTGCCCAGAATTTACAATATGATACACTTTACAAAATAACGGAAACAAAAGCACCAGATGGTTATGTTCTAAATAAAGAACCAATCTATATTTTTGATGTAAATAAAGCAAAAGATAGTGATGTGGACCCCATAAAACAATATCTAAAAAATGAAGATTTAAAAGTGCGTTATCAAGAAGAAAACTTTAGTTTGGGTGTAATGAATCATAAGGGTGAAATTACTGTAGTCAAAAAGTTTATTAATGATGCAGCTGGAAAATTAACTAAACCTGTTAGTGGAACATATAGATTTGGATTGTATGATGACAAGAATAAATTAGATGAAAAAACTATTACTTATTCTGCTGGTGATACTCAAGATAGATTCGTTAAGTTTGAGAATCTAGAATTAAATAAAACCTATTATGTTTATGAACTAGATGATCAAAATAAACCAATTACTGATACATCAAAAGAAGTAACAATAAACACTATGAATTATCAAGTGGTTTATGAAAATAATGGAACTGCTAAAAGTAGTGCCCAAAATGGTGATACGGTTACTGTTACAAACAAGAGCCGTACAAAGATATTACCTTCAACAGGTAGTATGGGAACCCTGATTTACAGGTTATTAGGAGCAACGTTGGTGGTTGCAAGTTTAATATGCCTGTCAAATATAAACAAAAACAATAGAAAAGAAAAAAGGAGAAAGAGATGAAACTAATTAAAAAGATTGCAGCCATTATGTTTGCGTTCATGATGGTATTCTCATTAAGCACAAACGCAAAAGCAGATGAAAATTCTGGTGATTCAACAGCAACAGGAACTATCACAATAGAAAATTCGAATGCTGGACAAACCTATAATTTGTATCGAATTTTAGATCTAGAAAGCTATAATAATGTAGACAAAGCATATTCGTATAAATTGTCTACAAAGTGGACTGGTTTTCTAGAATATGAAGGAGTCGATGCATATTTGAAAAAAGATAACGATTATGTTACTTGGGTAAATGCTAAACAAGATGAGGAGACAACGCGAAAGTTTGTTAAATTAGCTTTGAAATATGCTGGAGAAAAAAACATAGTAGTAGATGGATCAGTAAAGAATGAGTCGGAAACCATAAAAAATATTACAACAGGTCCATTGAAATTAGGTTATTATTTGGTGAGCTCTACTGCAGGAAGTCTTATTAGTATTGATACAAATAATCCAAATAAAAACATTAAAGAAAAGAATGGAGTTCCTACAGTAACAAAAATGGTTTCAACTGATCATGGAACTACATATTTGGCAAAAAAGAATTCGGTGTATGCAGGTGCTACTGTTGGGTATCAAACTAAAATTCTTTTTAAACCAGGTGCAAAGAATTATAAATTACATGATAAAATGGATGATAAATTAGAATTTCAGGCTATACATGATGCTCGCACAAATTTAAGTAATTCATTCGATATCAATAAATATATCGAATTAAACAAAACACCTACTGATGGATGTACTTTTGAAGTTACTTTTAAAGATGTATTTTATACAGATTTCAGAGATAAGATTGACAATGGAGAATTAACGTCATTAACTATTTCATATTATTCTATTTTTAATGAAGAGAATGGTTCATATTTTAATTATCCTATGAAAAATACTACACATTTGACTTATGGAGACAATGATACGGAAAGCAACACTGATGAAACTAAGACTTATACATTTGGTGTTCCTGTTTTAAAGTATACGAAGGATGAAAATGGTGTGAAAAAGACTCTTGCAGACGCACAATTCAATTTATACAAGAATAGTGTAGATGATGAGATGAATAAGCTTAAATTTACATATGATTCTACAAATGAATATTATAGATATACTGAAGGCGAAAGTGGAAATTCTACGATGACATCTAACGGAACTAAAGCATTTACAATAACTGGTTTAGAAGCAGGAACTTATTATCTTAAAGAGACAAAAGCACCTAACGGTTATAATACATTAACTAGTCCGATTAAAATTGAAATCAAACAAAAAGATGATGGGACACAACAAATCATAATAAATGAAGCGGAAGTTACAACGGTCGAAGTTCTAAACGAAAAAGGCTCATTACTTCCTAATACTGGTGGTATGGGAACAACACTAATTTACTTGATTGGTGGAGCACTTGTATTAGGATCAGGTATTGTATTGGCGAATAAGAAAAGAGCGAAAGCTAAATAGTTTTTATTGATTGATTTTATATGTTGTATGGGGGGAATTTGTTTTCCCCTTCTATACAACAATAGGGAGAGGGTTGTAAGATGAGAAAACATATTTCAACTATAATTGCGATACTTGTTTTTATTACAGGCTTGTCCTTATTGTTGTATCCTACGGTTAGTAATTATTGGAATTCTTTACATCAAAGTCGTGTTGTCGCGAATTATTCGGATACTATGGCTAAGTTATCAAAACAGGATAAACAGGCTGAGATTGATCGGGCTGTTGAATATAATAGTGGGTTAATCAATAATGGTGGTCGTTTTACTCCAAGTGATTCTGAGCTTAGTGAATATAAGAGTCTATTGAATGCGGATGGTACGGGTATGATGGGTTATATCACGATTCCTAAGATTGGTGTTAAGTTAGCTATTTATCATACGGTAGATGATGCTGTATTGCAGGTGGGTGTTGGTCACTTAGAGGGTTCGAGTCTTCCTGTTGGAGGTAGTGGTACGCATTGTGTTCTATCTAGTCATAGAGGTCTTCCGAGTGCAAAGTTATTTACGGAGTTGGATCGTATGAAAAAGGGAGATGTATTTTATCTTCATGTATATGATCAGGTTCTTGCGTATCAGGTGGATAATATAGCGATTGTTGAACCGAATGATTATGGTTTATTAGAAATTGAAGAAGGTAAGGATTTGTGTACATTATTTACTTGTACGCCTTATGGTATTAATACACATCGATTATTAGTTCGTGGACATCGCGTAGAGAATGTGATGGATGAAAAGAATTTAACGGCAGATGCAGCAAGGGTGAATCCTTTGGTTGTGGCTAGTATTATTGGTTTGATTCTATATGGAATTGGTTATGTTGTATATCGAATTCGAAAGAAGGGAGTGTAGGTAATGAAAAGAATAATTTGTTTCGTATTTTTAACTTTATTATGTTGTTTTCTACCTATGACTCTATTTGCGGATTCTGATTTCATGAATTTGGTTGTTAATTGTCCAGTATCAAATATGCAGGTATCTTTATATCGAGTGGCGGATGAGAATTATAATTTAGTTGATTCATTTTCTCGTTATTCCATTGATTTAAAACAAGATGTACAAGGGGCTGCCAATGCATTAGAGAATCGTATTTTAATGGATGGAATAGAGGCGGATGCTTCTGGTTTTTCTGATAGTTCGTGTAAGGCTAGTTTTACTGGTTTAGAATCCGGTATTTATTTGGTGGTTGGAAAAGAAGTTTTTCAGGATGGTGTATTTTATATGCCACAAGTATCCTTAATTTCTTTAAGTGGGGATTTGAGTGTGGATTTAAAATATGAGACAAGTGATAAGCCGAGTCGTATTCATGTATTAAAGGTATGGAAGAAGGATAATAAGAAGTCTCGCCCTAAATCGATTGAAGTATGTTTATTAAGATCGGATGGTATAGTGGTGGATAAAGTGGTATTAAATTCAGATAATCAATGGTCTAATACTTGGGACAATCTTTCTACTTTATATACATATAGCGTTATGGAAACAAGTGTTCCTTCTGGCTATAAGGAGAGTTGCACTCGTGAAAAGGATACGATTGTTTTAACGAATACGGGTAATTTAACGGATAAGGTTGAAAAGAAAGATGAAGTACTTCCAAATTCAGGTCAATTGTGGTGGCCAGTTCCCGTATTATTATTTGTGGGTCTTGTGTTGTTTGGTTTAGGACGCCATTTGAAAAATGAAGAATAGATTGTATCAATATGTTTCTTGGATTGGAATCTTTTTTGTTGTGTGTTCCATTTCTTTATGTGCATATAATGTATATGATTCGTTTCGATCTTATTTTGTTTCTAAACAAAAGATGAATGCGTATCATGTTGTAAAGACAAGTACAGGTACTATACCGGATTATGTATTAAATCCAGATATGGATATGTCGGAAGTGGATGTGGATGGAATTTCTTGTATTGGTACTTTAGAAATTCCGAGTTTAGATTTGAATCTTTGTGTTACAAGTACATGTAGTGATGAAAATATGAAACAACTTCCTTGCCGATATTATGGTAGTATTTATAAAAGTAATATGGTGATTATAGCGCATAATTATTGGTTTCATTTTGGTAGGTTAAATACATTAAAAAGTGGGGATGAAGTAATTTTTACGGATGTTTCAGGAAATTGTTTTAAATATAGTGTTGCCGCAATGGATGTAGTGAGTCCAGAAAGTGTAGCGGATGTAACCAATGGTAAATGGCCACTTACGTTAGTCACTTGTACTTTGGATAGTCAAAATAGAATTGTAGTAAGGTGTAAATGACAGGTAAAAAAAGGAGAGTTCTATAATTATGATTTTTAAGTTAATTAATTTAAATGAGGTTGGTTATATTTTTGCTTAATCTATGCAATTTGTTGCATCTTGTTTGCTTTTTGAAATGTTATAATTAAGTGGCGAAAACTCCATAGCTTGCTGTGGAGATGAAAGCCACTTTTTGTATTGTATAATGCATATTAAAAATATATAATATATGTAGAAATAGTTCGGAGTTGATATTATGGCTAGACCTAGAACAAATAATGTTCAGATCAATATTGCCATTCCTGGTGAATGGAAAAAAGAACTGGAAAACCTTGCCAGAATCTATTCGGTTGAAGAAGGTAAAACGATCACTTTTCTGGATCTGATGCGTAGAGGTATTCAGGAAAAGTATCAGTTAAAAGATGTGAATGATCATGAAGAATGAGAATTATCATAGTGCTTCTCATTGTAAGTATTTAGTTCAGTATCATATTATATGGTGTCCAAAGTTCAGATGTGATGGTATGGATGAAACCTTGAAGAAGATTCTTTCTGAAGTTTGTGATGCGTATGGATATATTATAAAAGCTTTAGAGGTCATGCCTGACCATATACATATTTTTGTAGACTGTCCTGTAACGGTTGCACCTTGTGATGTTGTTCGAACATTGAAATCTATGAGTGCAATCCAATTGTTCAAGGCGTATCCGGAATTGAAGAGATTCTATGCGAGATGTGGAAAATTATGGTCAAATGGATATTTTATATCTTCTGTAGGGCATATCAGTGAAGCTGCAGTCAAGAAATATATCGAGGAGCAGAAAGATGATACAACCCGAATTGAAAGCCTATCGTAGATGTTCAGATAGACATGTATTAGTATTATCCGCAATTAGATAGGGTCGACTAAAAGTTGGCTTCAAAAATTGTAGGGTTGAAAACCCTATGAGTGTTTAAAGGATTATTAACTAGGGAGCAGAGATGTTTGAATCTCTGCTCCTTTTATAATGGGTGATTTGAATCTGCACGATTGAAATCAATGTATTCTGTTAACTTGTCATATAATTCTTCGAATCTTATGTCAATGTATCCTCGTAGCTCTTCAATTTCAAATTTCATTTCAGTGTCTTGAAGATTTCTGAAGTATTCAATCAGTTCGATAATGTCTTGTGCATCCATGATCATTTCTCCCTTGGTTCCAGGCTGAATGTTGTATTTGGGTCGAGTACATACATTACGCGATTGCGAAAGCGAGACCAGTTGGTGTAGCCATTGGCGTTGTTCTTGATACACTTTATAATCTTGTTTCGATTCTCAATGATCGCATTATTCACTTTTTTATTGCAGACCACCACCTGGCCTTTGTCTGCTTCAACTTTATACCGTACCTACAATCGTAAATGAATTGATGATCTCCTGTTTCCAGTTGATCAGATTGTTGTAAAAGGCAATCATTTCTTCAATGTTTGTATCAATGCAGCTGCGAATCAAATGTTCCAGATTCACTTGCGCATTATCGATAGTAGATTTTGAATAGAAGTCTACAAGTTCTAGTTTTAATGAGTAACAAATAGTTAGGTCATTATTGATTTTAAGCAGTTTTCTTTTTAAATCGTAGTAGTTCATATAGCTTTTAAAATGAGAGTTGTATTTACGCTCACGTTCTACATCAAACAGTCTTCCGTATTTGTCTTCATCCTCTGGATTTTTGAATAACAGCCAGTTGAATTTTTTGAGAAGATAATATTCATCTGAAGCCTTGTCATCTTTGTATCCTTTCATGACTTTGATACGCACCTCATTCATTTTCCTATGGAAATCTTGTGAAAGATGAAAATAATCCAAAAGCATACAAGAACATGGAAACACCTTATGTACGACATCTCCATATACTTCATACATGTCTGAACAGGCGTATTTTACCTTTTGCGTTCTTCTAAAGGAATCTTTTGAAAGTAGTTTAAAAGATATTCTTTTTACGGTTCGGCAGAACATCAACGGGAATCTGCTTTTTAAAATCAAGAAGAACACAGACATGTAACAAAAAAGATAGAGAAATTCACCCTAAA
>VOFE01001497.1_pt1 | contig 21559 bp, 43 predicted proteins | sample 5384071 | NCBI WGS metagenome assembly VOFE01 (sample SAMN12384724, study PRJNA508395) | human gut metagenome | isolation source: healthy gut D | host: Homo sapiens
TGCCTCAAAGATATCCTCCCCCGGTTCAATCTCCGGCACGGCGCTGCGGCTTATACGGTTCGTAGCGCAGGGAATCGCACCCGGAGAGCCCGTACATCTTCATCAGAAATGTCAGGTCAATCGGTCCGGATATCTGAAAAATATCCTCCTCCGCCACTTTCAGTTCATCCGTTTTAAAAGTCTTCAGCAGACGTTTGTCCGTGGCTCCCACTTCCAGACGGATGACTTCTCCCCACTGTCTCTTTTTTAACTGTTTCTGGATCTCTTTTAAAAGGTCTGCCGCCTCGTCCTCATCGATCGGCAGATCCGCGTTACGCATGACGCGGTACGGATGTGCGCAGAGCACATGGTAGTTTAAAAACAGCTTATCAATATTTTTCTCGATAATCTGCTCCAGGAGAATAAAGGTGCGTCCCTCCACCTCCCCGGAATTCTCCAACGTATCTGCCGGGATCGGCACCAGGCGAGGCAGTACCCCAGGCACCTGCACCGTTGCAAATTCCACCGCGTCCTTATGCTTTTCATCCTTCTTGCTGGAAAGCAGCGCCGCGATGTTGAGCGTCTTATTGCGGATCAGCGGGAACGGGCGCGATGCGTCCACCGCCATCGGCGTCAATACCGGATAGACGTCCTCCTCAAAGTAGCGGTCCACGTACGCCGCCTGCTCAGCCGTCAGTTCCTCGTATTTTTCAATAATGTGTATTCCGTTGGCTGCCATCAGCGGAACGAGGGAGCGGTTATACGTGTTGTACTGGCTCTCGACGAGTTTTCTGGTCGCCGTGTTGATCCGGTCGAGCTGCTCCGATGCCGTCATGCCCGCAATATCCCGCTTGCGGTAGTTCGCATGTACCATATCCTTTAACGACGCGACCCGGACCATGAAGAATTCGTCCAGGTTCGACGACGTGATGCTCACGAATTTGAGCCGCTCTAACAGCGGAATACTCTTATCCTTTGCCTCGTTGAGCACGCGGGCGTCAAACTTCAGCCAGCTTAGCTCTCTGTTCTCGTAATATTCCGGCAAATGGAATTCGTTTTTCTTTTCTTTTTCCATGTATCATCCCTCCACGTCCTTACGAATAGACACGTTTTTCCTTCACGACCGGCTTGATGCTGAAAATGCGCTCAAAATAAGCCGTCTTGGAAGCGAACAGCGCCTTCTCCAGCGCAATGTCCTCATCCGTCTCGATCGTAATGATCAGTTCTTTGTCGCGAAGCTGTGCTTTTACGTTTTTAAACTTCTGTTTGTGGCTGCGATCCATCGCATTGGAAACGCGCAGAATGGCGGATAACTTTGCCACCGTAAGAAAACTCTGCTGGTCGAGCCGGTCCGCCACATCCTCATAATCGGCGAGCGGATAGCTGTTGTAAAGCACCGTCCCCGCAACAATCTCACGCTCCAGATGCGACAGTCCCATAATTTCCGAGGACATGATGATGTCGTATGCGCACTGCGGGGCATTGGCAAAACTGATATATTTTCCGCAGTCGTGCAAAATCGCCGCGACCTGCAGCAACAGCCGCTCTCTCTTTCCGAGACCGTGCTGTTTTTTCATCGTGTCAAACAGAAGCATCGCCATCTGACTTAACGCTTCAATGTGTGGTGAATAACTCATGTAACGCCTTGAGAGGCTCTCCGCGGCCGAGATAATATCCTCATCAAAATCATGTGTGGGCTTATAGATACGGTTCTTCTGCGCGTAATCGCAGGCGATTCCATCGCTGACGATTACGCCCGGCGCCCACAGTTCCTTTGCACCCAGCCCCCTCGCCATGCACTTGCAGATGATGATATAGGGCACGATCAGCGGATCGTTCTCATTGGAGAGTCCCAGTTCCTCCGCGATCTCCTCCAGGCTCTTTTTGCCGAGCTGCTCCATGTACTGGACGAACTTCTCAATCGACACCGTGTTCTTGTTGCGGTTCTTCTCGAGGCGGCAGACCAGTTCCGCGATATAATCGCCGATCACAATCAGGTATTCGATCTCCTGATTCTCCAGATACATTGCCTTGAAAACTTCCATCTCCTTTACCACCATCTCCTCGATCTGCAGTTCATACTGCGCCAGGTTCCGGCTCTTTTTAGCAAGCTGTTCCCGCATGCGCATGGTGCCGAGTCCCAGATGCTGGGTGGTCAGCACCTTTCCCTTTGAGAACACGGTAATCTGAAGTCCCGATCCGCTGACGTCCACCACCGCCGCGCTTCTGCCAATGAAATGTTCAAACTCCTCGCGCATCGCCACCGACTTGTAGCTGATAAAACGGTGCTCCGAGTTGCTCAACACATGTACGGTCAGACCGGTACGCAGCCTGATCTGATCCAGGATAAAAAGTTCATTGTCCACATCGCGGAGTACCGCCGACGCATACGCCTCGTACGCATCCACCCGGTACTCTTTCATGATCTGCGCAAATTCCCGCAGGGTATCGCAGAGTGCCTCCACCAGTTCATAGCCGATGCTGCCCTTGGAGTACGCATCCGCCCCCAGCTCGATTCTGCTGCGCACATAGTCGATATCGCGTATTTTTTTCTTGGCAGACAATTCAAATATCTTGAGGCTCACTTCATACGAACCGATATAAATTGCCGCAAACGTATGGATTGCCATAAATCCGCCCTCCTCTTTTATTGTTTTCCAAGCAGATAATTGATAAACTGCTGTGCCGTCCTTCCCGAAAGTCCTCCGTGGGCAAGTTCCCACTTGTTGGCCTCAAGAAGCAGTTCCTCCTGCACCATCCGCACGCCGTATTTGTCCGCGAGCGTCGTGACAATCTTCTGGAACTCCTTCTTATCCGGCGCGCCGTAATAGATTGTCACGCCGAAACGGGATACCAGCGACAGCTTCTCCTGCACGGTATCGGAAGAATGCAGATCGTCCCGCGTCCATGATTCCCTTGTCGGAGCGCGTTCTCACGGATCAGATGTCTGCGGTTGGAGGTCGCATAAATTAGCACATTATCCGGCTTTTTCTCCAGTCCGCCCTCAATGACTGCCTTGAGATACTTGTATTCTATCTCAAATTCCTCGAAGGACAGATCATCCATATAAATGATAAACTTATAATTCCGGTTTTTAATCTGCGCGATCACATCGTTCAGATATTGAACTGGTGCTTGTAAACTTCTATGATCCGGAGACCGTCCTCGTAATAGCGATTGAGGATGCCTTTGATACTGGAGGATTTGCCCGTGCCTGCATCTCCGAAAAGCAGACAATTATTCGCCTTTCTGCCCCTGAACAAAGGCTTCTGTGTTCGCGATCAGCTTTTCCTTGGCAAGCTCATAGCCCACCAGATCCTCAAGCTTCACATGCGCAATTTTTGTAATGGGCGCGATCACCCTCTTCCGTCATCATCATGCTCCACCCGGAACGCCTTGTGAAGCCCCAGCTTGCCTACGCCGAAATCTTTGTAGAACTGGACCATATCCTCCATAAATTCTTCTGCTGTCGCAGCAGCGGCAAGATTGTTTTGCTCATACTGCAGATACGCTCAAATACGGCTGTTGAACATCTTGCTGCTGTCATCTACATTTTCGTAGTTCGTAAGAATCCGGCAGCAGTCGGTGTGAAATAGCATTCATCCAAAATAAGCCAGTCAAAGGCATAAGAGCTCCTTGAAAACAGAAAAATCATGACAGTGCAAGGGCGTTGATGCTTCCTTTTCCACCGTTCCTTTGATCTCACAGGCTGTGCTAAATGCATTTTCATGATTTACCAGAAAAAAGTCAGGTAATTGTGCCAGAGATTTCCGGAAAAGCCATACAGTCCCGCCATTTCCGCCAACGCGTTGACGCACTTGAAAAAAACCGTTTTTTGGAAAACAGCTCCCTGGCTCTGTGCGCAGGTATTGATCAGATCTGCCATTTCTCCAGGATTTCCCCTGCTGGAAATCCCGGTACAGAATACATTCGTCGATTCGTGCCTTAATCATATGTTTTATTCTTCTTTCTTTTCAGTAATTTCCCAGCACACGCATGCGGTTTGCCTCCGCGCAAAGTCCCCTGCAGGGCATTCTCCACTGCGCTGTCCTTAAGATTCCCGTCAAAGTCCACAAAAACCGGTATTCCCATGTTTTGCCCGCAATGGGACGGGATTCGATCTTCGTCATATTCAGTCCGTTGTAAATAATGTGGGAAAGCATGTGATAAAGACTTCCGCTGGCATGGGGAAGCTCAAAACAGACGCTGATTTTTTGTGCATTTCTCATGTAGACAGCATCCTTTCCCACAACGATAAAGCGTGTGACGTTGGCTTCATTGCGGCATATATGTTCCATAAGAACAGAAAGGCCGTAGACCTCTCCGCCTCCCGGCTTGCAATGGCTGCCTGCGATCTGTCCTTTTTCCTCAGCTACCTTGCGGGCGCCATGGCCGTATTGGCTGCCTCCACACCTTTCCAGCCCGGATGTTCCTCCAGAAAAGGCTTGCACTGCGCCAGCCCCTGCGGATGGGAAAAGACTGTTTTGATCTCTGACAGCTCTGTCTCCGGAAGCCCCAGCAGGACATGCTCCACCGGAATGATCTGCTCTCCCACAATGTAAAGACGGTACTCCGTAAGCAGATCATAAATGTCAGCCACGATCCCGGCAGTGGAATTCTCTATGGGAAGCACTGCATAATCTGCCTGCCCCTCAGATACCATTTCCATAGCGTCCCGCCAGGTTCTTACATGGCAGCTTTCAATCTCACTGTCAAAATACGCGCGCATGGCTGCATAGCTGTAGGCGCCTTCCACCCCTGAAACACAACCCGCACATCCTTTAAAGGGGAATCTCACTTACCTCCTGAAATTCCGACGTCTCCTCTGCCTTGTTTTCTGTGAGAAGCTGATACTGTCTCTTACGGCTGATCGCCATGATCTGCTGAAAAAGCTCCTGCGCACCAAGCGCGTTAAACTTTCCGTGCGCCAGGGCTTTCAGCGTCCTGATCTTTTTTCTTTTTCTCGCTCAGGATCCAGTACCTGCTTTCCGGTTCTGATCTTGTAGGCAGCCACCGACTCCGCGACTTCCATTCGTTCCTCAAACAGGCGGAGAATTTCTCTGTCTATTCTGTCAATCGTTTCTGCATTCCAATAAATCCATTGTTTCTTTATTCCTTCCTGTTTTTACCGCGTCGCTGAGCACACCGATGAAAGCCAGGGAGCCAAAGGCAAGGATCACATCCTTTTCTTTTGCCAGAGAAAACGCTTCCTCTACCGCGGCCTCGGGGCTCTCCATCGGCTGTACATCACTGTGGTAAGAGATGCCGCAGACGCAAGTTCCTTGGGGAGAAAGAGCCCGGTCATTCCCGGGCGCCGCGATCGTCAGGATCTTTTTGGCATAGGGAGCTGTCATCTGGATGACACGGTTGTAATCCTTATCCTTAAACATGCCCATAATATAATAGATATCTCTGCCCTTCAGATAAAATCTTATGGAATCCACAAGCTTTTCGGCTGCGCCGGGATTGTGCGCCCCATCCACCAGAAACAGCGGCTTCCTGTGGATCACGGTAAAACGTCCGTTCCACTTTGCTTTCAGGAGTCCCGCTTTTCGCTGGGTGAGGGTTGTATGGAAGCCCTTTTGCTCCAGCGCCGCAAGCACTGTGAGCGCCAGCACCGCGTTTTCTTTCTGGCACCTTCCAAGAAGAGAAAGCTGATATTCTTCCCCCGCAAAGCAGAAGCTCTGCCCTTCAAGACTTTCCGAAAGAAGCTCTGCGTCTGAAGCCTCAGAGAGAATAAACGGGGTGCGCTGCTCTGCAGACACACGGCGAAGCACTGCCTCCACTTCCGGCTCCTGCTCCGCCGAAACCGTAATTCCTCCGGATTTTTATGATTCCCGCCTTTTTTCTCTGCGATTTCTCCCAGCGTATTTCCCAAAAATGCCATATGATCCATGCTGATGGGCGTGATCACGGAAACCACCGGGCGCCGATGATATTTGTGGCATCCATGTCACCGCCAAGCCCTACTTCCAAAAAGTACCAGATCACAGTTTTCCTGCGCAAAATATAAAAAGGCCGCAGCTGTCTCGATCTCAAAAGGCGTGGGATGCAAAGCCCCTCCGCCCTCATTTCCGCAATCACGCTGGCGATCTTTGTCACACAGGCCGCAAAATCCTCCCTGGAAATCACCTGCCCGCCGCATTCGATCCTCTCCCGGTAGGAATATATGGTGGGAGAAATATAACGTCCCCACGGTATCCGGCCTCCTGCAAAACCGTATACAGGTAGGCGATAACGGAACCTTTTCCGTTGGTTCCTGCCACATGGATGTATTTCAGCCCGTCCTGGGGATTTCCGAGACGCCGCATCAGCTGACTCATGTTGTCAAGCCCCAGCACGGTTCCGTATTTTTCTGCTTTTTTTATGTAGCTTCGACTTTCCTGGGGGTCCATAGCGTTTTTGCTCCTTTGTACCCTTCATTTTCCTTAGCGTCATTTTACACGAATCACATATTTTTTTTTCAAGGCAGGCAATACTATTCCCAGGTTAAATTTCAGTAAAATCCAAAGGTTTTCACTATGAAACATAATTTTTCCTGTGCGGTTCCGTGGGCTGGTGCCTGGAAATTTTCTGGACCGGATGCCATGCCTTTCTTTCCGGAGAACCCACCATGATGGGCAAAAGCTCCCTCCTCATGTTTCCGATTTATGGCTGCGCCGCCCCTCATTGCGCCGGTTTACCAAAAATCGCTGCTTTTTCCCATTGCTGTCGGGCCTTTTCTATACTGCCGGCATTTATTTTGCGGAATTTACCAGCGGAAGCATTCTCAAATATTTCCATATGTGTCCCTGGGATTACAGCCACACACCCTTTCATTACAAAGGGATCATCCGTATGGACTATCTCCCTGTATGGTTTGTGACAGGCCTTCTTTTCGAGAAAATACTTACGAAATCTTCTTGAAAAAATACCCTGCATGTTATATGATGATAGCTGAGGAATTTTGTAAAAAACTGTCCAAAATTCAATATTCAAATAATGGAGGAAGCATATGAGACACTTAATGAGCCCACTGGATTTCTCTGTGGAAGAGCTTGACAAGCTTCTTGATCTTGCCAATGACATTGAGAAGAATCCGGCGAAATATGCACACACCCGTGATGATAAAAACTCGCAACTCTGTTCTATGAACCAAGCACACGCACACGTTTAAGCTTCGAGGCAGCTATGATGAATCTCGGCGGCAAGGTTCTCGGATTTTCCACTGCTGATTCCAGTTCTGCAGCAAAGGCGAGAGCGTTGCGGATACGATCCGCGTGACGTCCTGCTACGCAGATATCTGCGCCATGCGCCATCCCAAAGGAGGGTGCGCCCTGGTCGCATCCATGGCTTCCACAATCCCCGTTATCAATGCCGGAGACGGTGGCCACCAGCACCCGACACAGACTCTCACGGATCTGCTTACCATCCGTTCTCTGAAAGGACATTTTGACAATCTGACCATTGGTCTGTGCGGCGATTTAAAATTCGGACGTACCGTTCACTCTCTCTCATTGAAGCGCTGGTGCGTTACAACAATGTGAAATTTGTCCTCATTTCTCCGGAAGAGCTTAGAATCCCGAGCTACATCCGCGAGGATGTCCTGAAACGTCACAATATTGAATTTGAAGAAGTAGAACGTCTGGAGGATGCGCTTCCAAAGCTTGATATCCTCTACATGACCCGTGTACAGAAGGAGCGTTTCTTCAACGAGGAAGACTACGTCCGTATGAAGGATTTCTACATACTGGATATGCCAAAACTGCAGCTTGCAAAGACGACATGTACATTCTTCATCCCTTCCCCGCGTCAATGAGATCGCCGTGGAAGTGGACAACGACCCCCGTGCCGCCTATTTCAAGCAGGTACAGTACGGTGTATATGTACGTATGGCCCTGATTCTTACATTACTGGAGGTAAAACTGCCATGTTAAATGTTGGTGCTCTTCGTGAGGGTTATGTTTTAGACCATATCAAAGCCGGCAAGGCAATGACGATCTATCATGACCTGAAGCTGGATAAGCTGGACTGTACGGTTGCTATCATCAAAAATGCCCGCAGCCAGAAAATGGGAAAAAAGGATATCATCAAGGTTGAATGCCCCATCGAGGATCTGGATCTGGATATCCTTGGTTTTATCGATCATAATATTACCGTAAATATCATCAAGGACGAAAAGATCGTGGAGAAAAAAAATCCTCAGACTGCCAAAACAGATCACGAATGTCTTTAATGTATATCTTTCTTCGTATATTTACAGATAAGCAATCACAATTCCACCAATTCCCATGACTACACCAATTGCAACCATTGCGCCGTCCAGTCTGCCATTTGCCACAATGTCGGCACCCTCGCAATATCCAAACGGGGTTATGTACTTCAAAAACTCGGCGACATCAGCAATGTTTGCAATTAGGTTCAGAAAATACATCATTGCGGCAATGCCAAGTCCTACACCCGCGCTGCCTTTGCGAAGGAATGCCGAAATACCGAAGCAGATTCCTGCCAGCTCAACTTGGAGCAGATAATAGGCAAGATGCATAAGACTGATCTCTTTCCAAGGGATTTCGTCTCGCCAACGGCGGCTATAGCGCCGACAGCAAGGGCATAGATCATGAGGTTCATAGCTGTGATCTGAAGCAGTACGGCAATCAGTTTTTCCGTAATAATCCTTTTGCGGCTGACAGGATGAGTCAGCAGAAATTCCGCTGTTTTGTCTTTTTTTCTTCTTTGCTGAGAATACCAACGGCACAAAGAGCCGCAAAAATGCACCGCCAAGTCCCAAAACATTGCCGCACTCAACTGCATAAAACCCTGTAAGTGTTCCAAAATTCAAACGATCCATACCGAACGCCCTGGTAAAAAGAACCCATAGAGGCGAACATATCGTTGACACTGTCCATCTGTCCCTTCATTTCCGGGAACAGAAAAATGCAGATTGCAAGAAGGAATCCAATAGAAGCCGTCCATATCAAAAACGAAATTTTGCCTTGTTTCAGTTCGTGCTTTACAAGAGTCATACCCTTTCACCGTCCTTTTCATAATAATGCAGGAATACTTCTTCCAGATCCGGCTCCGTAACCGTAAGGTCATCAATCTGACCTGAAGACAAGGTGTGGAGTAAGTTCCCCATATCTCCGCTGTAAAGGAAGCTGGACCGAGTTTTCATTTCTTTTCTGTCACGAATACCTTAGATGATCAAGGTCTACAATACCATGAACCGTAATACGTTTTGTATTTGTTTGCGAGAGGTCTTCTACACGGTCACATGCAATGATTCTACCATCACGGATAATCGCCGCACTGGTACAGTTTCGTTGAATTTCCGAAAGAACATGGCTGGATAAAAGAATCGTTGCACCCTCCCTGTTTCTTTCCCGAAGAATATCAAAAAACTCTTTTTGCATCAGCGGATCCAATCCGCCTGTCGGCTCGTCTAACACAACAGTTTGGTCGGTGCTGTAAAGCACAGACAATGGCAACCTTCTTTCTGTTACCGAAAGATAGATCATCTGTCCTTCGGGACGTATCAAGCCGTAGGCGCTCACAGAGCACTTTTGCTTCAGCGGTGCAGTCCCTTTTCCGGAAATCGGCAGACAGCTTCAATACCTCCCTCACTTTCATTCCTTGGTAAAAGGATGTCTCCGAGGGGAGATATCCAATATCCTGTAAAATGGATTCCTTTTCTTTTGTGACATCTTTCCCGAATATCATTGCGGTGCCGGAGGTGGGGGCAATCAACCCAAGCAATGTGCGAATTGTCGTGGACTTTCCTGCGCCGTTTGGTCCGATGAAATTACAAAAAGACCCAGGAAAAGCATCTCTGCCTTTCTTGGGGTCTTTCTCCTTTGCAGTACCTTTAAAAATGCTTAAAATAACCCTTTCACTTTATCCAAAAAGTTTTCCTCTGCAGCCGCTTCTTCCTTCCCTTCCGGCTCCGGGATGGTGATGCCGTCTGTTTTCATGACAAACTGTACCAGACCAATATCGCTGTTTTTTTCTGATACAAAGGAAACGGGCGTATACTCGCCGCCGGATATCTTCTCCAACACTTTATCAATCTCATCATCCATTTTTTCATCAATATTTCCGGTCTCTTCCCGAAATTCTCCGGTTCCCTCGGCAAGATCGCCGGTTCCTCCGGAAAGCGCTGTAAGGCCGTCCATCATGCTGTCCATTCCGCTGTTCAAGCTGTCTGCACCTTCAAAAGAGCATCTACCCCGGCGGAAACGGCTCCAAGACCGTCATTTAATTCAACCGTGCCTCCTGCCAGAGCAGAAACACCGTCTACCAGAGTCTGTGAAGATTCCGTAAGCATATCTGCGCCATTGAGCAGAGCCTCATCGTTTTCCTGAAGAGCCGAAAAACCGGCCAGAAGCTCCTTCACGCCTTCGAAGCCGCCGGAAAACCGGCAGTGCTCTCCGCCAATGTGCCCAACGCTTCCCCGGCACTTCGCACACCTTCACTCAGGCTCTGTGCGCCGGCGTAAGCCTCATTCAGCGCTGCAGATAAGGCGTCAGAGAGCCGGTATCCTGTGTCTGCGGCAGGCTGCCCGCCAATGCGCCAATCTGTTCAGCAGCGGTCTGATACCCTGCCGCCGCCTCGCTCAGCTGGCTTCCCGCCGCTGACAACTGTTCAAAAACAGCGCTGATCCCGCCTCCGTCAGGAAGCTGCACCGCAGTGGAAAGAACCGGCGCTTCTACTGAGGAAACGGTAGTTTCCGACACTCTGAAGCATCCAGCTGCCCGATGATTCCGTCTGCAGTTTCCTGGTCAATGCTTCCTGCATCTGCCGCCGCCTGCACCGCGCCTATGGCGCTGTCTACCTGGGCGTTCATACTGCCGGCTGCTGCGCTTATCTGACTGTTCACATCCGCAATCTGGCTGTTCACACTGTCTGCCATGCTCTGCCCTGCCTGCGCAAGCTCTTGATTTGCCGCGTCTACCTGCCCTGTCACAGCGCCGGTCAGCTGCTCATAGACAGCCGCCACCTGCCCCACTGCCTCTGCGCACAGATTCATCTGACTTCCCAGATTTTCTGTGTTGGAAGCCAGTTCAGAGGCACTTGCCTGAAACTGTCCCAGCATTTCTGCAAGCTGCTGCAGACCCTCACTGTCCGAATTTTTCCTGAAGGGCAGCAAGCTGCTGGCAGATCGCACCCAGCCCCGCCGTCAAAGTGTCGGCACCGCTTTGAAGGCTTTCCTGCGTGTCTGCAGAAGCAACCGCCTGATATAAGGCGTTGATCCCATCGCTGACCTGGGACAAATTTTCCAAAGGCGCCAGCTGGGAGGCACCCGCTCCAAGCTGCTGTGCGCCGCCTACATAGGCACGGATTCCTTCTGTGAGACTGCCAACGCCTGCCGTGTACTCTGAGATCCCCTGGGACAAGGCCTGCGCTGCCCCCGCCAGCGAATCGCCTCCGCTTACAATCTCGCCCATTCCGGACTGCAGATCTGCAGCGCCGGATTCCAGTTCAGAACTTCCCGCCGCCAGCTGTCCGCCGCCGTCCACAGCGTCCTGTGCTCCGGTCTGAAGTTCCCTGGCTCCATCGTCCAGCTTCTGCGCCGCTTCCTTCACATCCGCTGTTTTGTCTTCCAGTTCTGACAGATCCAAAGCTTCATCGTCGATATCAAAACCCATGGGAACTGCCTGAAAGGTAATTCCATTCATTTCAAAATCCTGGACTTTTGCAGTAATGGAAATGTCCTTCTCCTGCCCGGCCATGACGTTGTATAAAAGCTGCCGGTCAGATGCCACATTTGCCTCGGTAGCTCCGTCCGCCCTGATTTCCGTGCAGGTTTTGTATCCAGAACGACCGTTGCCTGCAAAAGATAATTATCAAAAATGAGGAATCACAGGCTTTGTTCTCACGGATATTCAGACGTATTTCCAGATTACCGCTTTTGCCCGCCAGATCCTTTGCCGCAATCTCCTTCCCGTCCAAATAGTAAGTAATTTTGATTTCCCAGGGCATTTCTTTGGTTTTCAGATTCCCCTGATAATAAAATTTCCCCTCCGGTACCTCTGCCGTCACCTTGTTGCCGGACAATTGGATCTCTTCATCCGTTGTCAGATTTTTACGGTTTCATAGTCTCCATAATCGGTTACCGTTCCGGCGTTCTGAGAGGTATATTCATTCACCACATAGATTCCGGAAACACTTCCGTCCTCATTTAAGTTGACATAGACATTTTCATCTTTCAACCGCTCTGGCGAAGCGGCAAAAAACTGCACATTCCCCGGCTGCTGCCATAACAGCGCTCAACGCTATGGATGCTGTTCGCATAATGATTTTATTTCTGTTCATGACAAGATTCCTCCTTTATAAAATGCAGATGCAGTGTTGTTTTTGGATCAGACCGTCAAGCATAACGAGCATTGCCGGAAGTACGGTGAACACCAGAACAAAGGATATCACAGCGCCTCTGCCAATGAGAATGCCGAGCTGACTCAATACCATATTTGTGGAAATTTTGCCCAGTATGGTGCCTGCCGCAAACAAAATGACAGAAGAGGTAAATACGGAAAGCAGGCAGAGGCGTATGGCCTCTCTGGCTGCCTTCTTTTTGGTCTGGGTTTCTCTCAGCTCCACATAACGGCTGGTAAACAGGATCGCATAATCGATCGTGGCTCCAAGCTGTACGGAACTGATAATGAGATAGGCGATATAGTACAGGGAGGTTCCCTGAAAATAGGGGATCGCCAGATTAATCCATATGGAAGTTTCGATCACCAGCGTCAAAATCACCGGAATGCTTATGGATTTAAAGGTCACCAGAAGGATCAAATACAAACCCGATCGCCAGTGAATTTACTCGCATATTGTCCTGCGTAATAGTGGTTTTAAATCCAGAGTGCTTGCCAGATCCCCTGCGATCAGCGCGTCTTTTCCGTAATATTTCTCGCTGATGCTGCGGATTTTATTCAGGGAATCATCCCACCCCGCTTTTCCTTCCTCCACATTCAGACTCAGGATAAAGCGGCTGTAATGCTCTGAATAAAGCTTGGAAACCTCCTCGTCCGGAACAAAATCTGTGGGAATGGATGCTCCGGCGGTATTCACATAGGATATCACGGAGTCCACGCAGTCTTCCTTTTTAAATTCCTCGTTCATGGCAATTTCCTTTTGGATTTCTCCCTTTGGAACCATGACCACAACCGGATTTGATACGCCGTACTCCTCTTCCACAGCCAGGAGATCCGTCCATCTGCGTCGCGTTGGTGCTGTAGATCCGGCTCGCACCATAAAGAAAATCATTTTTCCCTGGGCTATAATACAGGGAACAACCAGCACCGCAACTATGAAAAACACCGGAAGTCTGCACTTCATAATAAAGCCGGACGCCTTGCGAAAATCCGGGAATATAGGACGATGCTGTGTCTTGTCGATCCAGTGGTAGGTTGAAATCGCAAGAGCCGGCAGCAGACACAGCACGCAGATAAGGCTCAGTGCGATCGCCTTTGCCATAACCCAGCCCATATCCGGGAGATTCTGAAACGCATCAGGATCAGCGCCGCAAAACCGGTTACCGTTGTAAGACCGCTCGACATAACCGAACCGATCGACTGTTTTACCGCCGCGATCATGGCCTCCTGCACGTTCTTTCCCTGGCTTCTGTTTTCAGAAAAACGATGCAGAAGAAAAATGGAATAATCCATGGATACCGCCAGCTGCAATACGCTTCCCGCCGCGTTTGTCACAAAGGAAATCTCCCCAAAGATCAGATTGGTTCCCATATTCAGAATAATGGCAATCCCAATGGTGATCATAAACAGAACCGGCTCAAACCAGGAATTCGTTGTCAGCAGCAGCACTTCACGATTACAATAGGAATTACAAATCCCATGATCTGCTGGATATCTTTTGAGGTGTGCACCGGAGAAAGCACATCCGTGACAGCAGAGCCGGACATCGCGTTGTCTTCTCCGATAATGTCCCTGATCTGTGCTACCGCAGTATCTTTTTGTCATCCGCTATGGTCACGGAAAACAGGGCATTCCGTCCTTATACCAGGCATCGACCACTGACTGGTCTGCGGTTTCCAGAGGGGCATAAATGTCAACGGCGTCATCCAGCCAGCTGACTTCCTCCACTCCCTCCGTCTGAGCAATTTCTTCTTTATAGCGCAGCGCTTCGAAATAGAAACGTCGTAGAGAATTACCCGCATATTGGGAACCGGCTGGTCATACTCTTCTTCCATCATCAATCGCTTTTGTGGAAGCCGCATCCTCCGGCAAATAATCTGCAAAATTGTAATTCACACCTACCAAAGTGGAAAGTCCGGCACATACAACCGTTAAGATGAGAAAAATACCGATGATAAATTTTTTGTGCTTTAGGATAAAATTTGTGTATCTGTCCATATCATGCGTTTCCCTCCTATAAAATAGACACTTGTTTATTTTTGTACTTATGTTATTATAGGAATGGAAGATTGAAAATGCAATAATCAATATGAAATACAATGTTTATAATTCAACACTTTTCATAGAAATGTTCAAAAAAAGAGGGGTAACCTTATGAGCGAAAAAAGAAAAACAGGAGCGTCCTCCGCTCACAGAAAATGCTGAAGGATGGCTTTCTGGATTTGATGCAGCAAAAACCGATTCAGCAGATTACGGTAAAGGAGCTCTGCGATCATGTGGACTTAAATCGCGGAACTTTTTATCTGCACTATAGAGATATGTATGATTTGCTGGATCATATTGAGTCGGAAATTCTGGAGCAGTTCAATGAGATCATCCATGCGTACTCACCGGAGGAAAGCAATGGAAAACCGTCTCTTCTGCTAAAAGCCGGGTTATGTCGTTGGGTGATCATCTATCTAGGCCATCCGTTACCAGAAGGCTCCAGCGACCTACCTGAAAGCACGACGGGCAGCCGTATGGCTTTCTACTCGGTCTTGCTTCGAATGGAGTTTACATGTGCCCGCCCTGTTACCAGGGCGGCGGTAGTCTCTTACACTGCCTTTCCACCCTTACCTCAGCAAATGAGGCGGTTTATTTCTGTTGCACTGGTCTGGGAGTTACCTCCACCGGACGTTATCCGGCATCCTGCCCTGCGAAGCCCGGACTTTCCTCGATATTTTTTTATATTGGGAAACCATGCGGTCATGGCCGCCTACAATCACAACACTCATAGGCTTTCCCTTATCCCTTTCTCATGCTTTGACAGCTGCAGCTGCAACCGGCATGATCTTTATCTTTCTCACAAGAGCAGCCTCCACAGCTGCAGCCAATACATTTTATTCCATTCTTTTCGCCTTGATCATATAGTAAACCGCACCTCCGACTGCCAAAATCAGAATTCCCAGAACAACTGCATTCGCCATATTCATTTCCTCCTCTTCTTTATGTGTGAAGGCTGTACTGTGCCTTGAAGATTTTTTCGTTTCTGTAAATCAAAGCTGCAAGAATCACACCGAATACCAACACTGCCATAAGCCCCGGAAGGAAGCCCTGCCCCGGCGCCCCGGTTGTCAGCCATGTTCCGATCTGATATACCAGAGAAAAGCTACGGTATATCCTGTGCCAAACTGAAGTCCAATCCTGCCCACAGCCACTTTCTGCTCTGCATTTCAGAGTTCATGGCTCCGAGGGCGGCAAAACAGGGCGGCGTATACAGATTAAACATCAGGTAAGCGGGGCTGCGGCCTTGGTGAGCCCCATGACAGCCGCCACCTCATTTCCGCTGCCGACAAGCGCCAGTTCTTCTGTGTCAATAAAATTTGTCAGCCCGTACACAACCGCCAGGGTTCCCCACCACATTTTCTTTTTGCAATGAAACCTGTAATTGCTGCTGCAGCCAGCTGCCACACGCCAAAACCAAGAGGAACCAGAAGCAATGCAAATGGAGATGCTACAGACGCCAGAATAGAGGTGCTCTCCATGCCTTCTTCCACCACCTGGAACTGCCAGTTAAAGCTCTGCATGATCTGGACGATTGTATTGCATACCAGGATGATCGTTCCAGCTTTTACAATATACGCCTTTCCGCGGCTGAGCATGGAAAATACCGCCCGTGAAAAGCTGGGGATCTTATATTCCGGAAGCTCCATGATAAAAAAGTTTGCGGTACTTGTAGCCTGTGATCTTTTTACCAGAAGTGCGCCAAAGAAGATCAGCACAAGTCCCACCAGATACATCGTCGGCCCCACCCAGGGGCATCCGCAAAAAGCGCCCGCAAACAGTGCGATCACCGGAAGCTTCGCTCCACATGGCATAAACGGTGTCAGCATTGCCGTAGCCCTCCTTTCGCGCTCAGTCCGGATGGTACGGCACGCCATGATTCCCGGAATGGCACAGCCTGTGCCAATCACCATAGGAATCACTGATTTTCCGGAAAGACCAACGCGCTTGAACACAGGATCCAGTACCACGGTGGCTCTTGCCATGTAACCGCAGTCCTCCAGAAGCGCAATCAGGAAATACATCACCATGACCAGAGGAAGGAAGCCCACAACCGCACCGACACCGCCGATCATTCCATCCACCAGCAACGCCTGCAGGAAGGGACTTGCCCCGGACAACAGCTCTCCAACCCAGGCCTGGAACGTCTCGATCCAGCCAACCAGCCAGTCTGCGATCCAGGTTCCCACGGTGGACTGCGATATGTAGAAGACCAGGAACATTACCGCTGCAAAAATAGAATACCCACTATTTTATGCGTAAGAACGGCATCTATTTTATCCTGCTTATTTTTGTCTCTGGTAAAATTTTTCTCTTTTCTGCAGCCTCCACAATGTCGTTTACCATCATAAACCGTTTCCGGTCTGCAGCCTCCACCGCCTTTTTATCCTGCAGATCAATATCGGCCTGCACATAGGGTGCTTTCTGCCCTTTGCCGCAAAGAAACTGCGGTTTGGATCACCTCGCCAAGTCCTTTGTGTCCCGCTGAAACCGAAACCGTTGGGATTACCGGACAGCCAAGCCTTTCAGAAAGAAGCTTTATGTCGATCTTCGTCCCTTTCTTCTCTGCGATATCACTCTTATTGAGAGCCACAACCACCGGGATTCCCAGCTCCAGAAGCTGCGTGGTAAAAACAGGCTTCTGCTCAGGTTTGCGGCATCCACAATGTTTACGATCACATCCGGTTTTTCCTGCTTCACATAGCTGCTGGTAATGCTTTCCTCCGAAGTAAATGGCGACATGGAATGCCCCCGGCAAATCTACCGCAACCAACTCCTCAGAACTGCCGCAGTACATCTTCTTGATACTGCTTTCTTTTCGTTCCACCGTTACCTCCTGCCCAGTTTCCGACACGTTCATTTTGTCCTGTCAGAGCGTTGTACATGGTAGTCTTTCCGCTGTTTGGATTTCCTGCCATTGCGATTCTCATGGTTTGTTCCTCCTTCGATCGATTATTAGTTTTTGACTAACTCTTTGGGTAAAAAATCTATATCGAAATAGCTCTGGCTAATTCCATATCCATATTGTATCTTCCATCTTTGATGGAAACCACGCAGCCGCTCTTCTTCCTGGAAATCACTGTGATCGGCTCGCCGCTGTAACATCCAAAGAAAACAAAAACGCATCCAGCTCCTCATCCTCTGTCCTGATGCTCTTTCACCGTATATTCCTGTCCCTTTTGCCTCCAGCAAATTCATAATCACTCGACCACTCCATTCTCCTGTATTCTTGTTATTTTTCAAAACAAGCGTTTTCTTTTACTTTAGTTAGTTTACACTAACTTTTTGCCTTTAGTCAACTTCTTTTTTTGTGACGGATGATCTTCATACAAAAACATCGGTTCTCATTCCCTTCCCAAGCGCAAACGGCATAGCCTGCCAGCTATGCCGTTTTCCAAACACATCTATGAATTTCTGTCACTGCTGAACCTGCGCCGCCGGCATACAGAGACCTTTGACTGCCATAAGCTACACATGAAAACAGCTTCCACCCACAAACTCCCTTAATATGGAATTATATGGAATCTGCTCGCTTGGCACCGGCAGAAAATAATCGAGGAATTTCAGCAGTCTCTTTGCCTCCAGATATTCCGGAGCCTCCTTCGGAATGCCGAAAAGCAAGGGCTCACGCATAAACCTTCAGGCAGGCCAGCTCGTACACCAGCGCAGAATTGAACATGACATCCGCTTCCTCCTGGAAGACAAAATATTCTCATCCTCACCTCTTCGCACAGAAGGCCACCGGGCGATCGTCTCTCTTGCGCTTGTGCCTCTGGTGCGCGCATCCGCACGATCCTCCTGAGCAGACGGCCGTCTGTGCTGGGGATCCGATTGTGCTCATCCACGTTGAGCTGCGTCAGCGCACTGATGTAGATTTTGAATTTGCTTTCTTTGGGAAGCGCATAGCTCAGCTTATCATTAAGGCCGTGAATCCCCTCGATCACCAGAATGTCATCTGCCCCAAGCTGCAGGAAATCTCCCTTGTACTCCCGTTTTCCGGTCTTAAAATTAAATACCGGAAGCTCCACCCGCTCTCCGGCCAGAAGTGCCAGCATATCCTTGTTAAACTGCTTTACATCAATGGCTTCCAGGCACTCATAATTTTTTTCACCGTACTCGTCCAGTGGCGTGTGCTCTCTGTCCACAAAATAGTTGTCCACCGCAATGGGGTGCGGGCGCATCCCATGGGCAGTGAGCTGTATGGACAAACGGTGTGAAAAGGTGGTCTTTCGAAGAAGACGATTATGCGATCATGACAAATTTTTTTGTCGCCGGCATACGATCCTCTGGGCGATTCGGGAAATTTTCGCCTCATGAGCGCCTCCTGAATCAGAAGAATGCGCTGGACGCCTTCGGAGGTGATCCTGTCATTCAGCTCTCCCACCGTGGACACATCCATCTTGTCTCCCCACTCCTGGGACTCCTTCTGCACCTGAAAAATTTTGTCCATGGGCTTAAAAGGAGATACCGTCCCGGATCTTTTCTGTCGGGCAGCATGAGGACAAACCCTTCGTCATAAAGCTTTAAGTCAAACTCACGGATAAAGCCCGTGTGACTTGCCATAAAACCATAGAAATAGTCGTCAAATCCTTCAATACTGTAAATATTCACCTTTGGAAACTCTGCGGTAGCAAAAACAGCTTTTCCTTTGTCATACATGTGATGCTTGTGAAACAGGGCAATGGCGTCGTCGGTATTGATGCTGCGTTTTGTAATGGGGATTTCTGCCTCCACAATACGGCGCATTTCTGCGCGCATCCGCTCTATAAACTCCTCATTCACCACCGTGCTGCCCACCAGAGTGAAATAGTAGCTGTTTCCAAGAGAATAATGGATCACAACCTTGTCGGCATTGTTTTTGCCATAAATGTCATAAATCGCTTTCAAGCACAAACACAGCGCTTCGCTTGTATGCGCTGTAACCAATATTGTCTTTTGGTGGTGATAAAAGACAGCGTGCAATCGCGGTTCGCGTGCTTGTGAAGCTCCCGAAGTCTCCCGTCCGCCAGCACAAGAATGATCGGCGCATCCGCTTTTCCTTCGTAATCCTTCACAATTTCTCCATAGGAAATTCCCTGGGGATAGGTACGCACCTGACCGTCTACGGTAACCTGTATCTCTTTCTGCTCCATATGCAGCACCTTCCTTTCTGCTGTCCAAAAGCCTTGCATGTCATACTCCGTCCTATAGTATAGTTCTCCTCAGAAGACAATATACGGATTTTTTACCGCGGCACAGGATATGGTCAGCTCCGGAAACGCCGCCGCAAGCTCCTTTTTCATATCTTCGCAAAATGTACTCTGTGCCGTAATGGCCGGCATCAATAAGAGCCAGTCCTTCCATAGCAGTCTCAATGGCCGTATGATAGTCTATATCCCCGGTAATATAAACCTGCGCTCCCGCTTTTATGGCATCCTCTATCATGCTTTTGCCGGAACCGGTGCAGACAGCGGCAATTTCCACCTGCGCCAGCGGATTTCCGTAAAGCCGCACATCGCTTGCCGTTGCTCTCTTTTACATGGCGGGCACATTGCGCCAGTGTCATGGGACAGGGAAGTTTTCCCACGCGCCTGAAGCCCGCGGCACGTCCTCCCTCTTCCTCTGTGACAGACAAAACTTTCGTGTCTGTCAGCCCGAGACGGAAGCGCTGCAGTCTGCCATTCGAAAATATCGTAATTGGTGTGCATGGCAGTATGGAATCTGGTTTTCGATCAGCGTCGAAGCCGACGCCCCAGACTTGTATGGTTATTGATCTTTTTACGCCGGAAAGATCATGGGCTGGTGGGTAAGGATCATATCCGCCCCGCTTTTATCGCCTGCTCCAGAACCTCCTCTGTCAGATCCAGCGCCAGAAACTCATGCGCAACCTCTTTTTCATCATTTCCGGCAAGAAGTCCCACATTATCCCATTCCTCAGCCGCCTTTGGCGGGTGCTTCTTCCAGCCATCGTATCAGTTCATATGCTTTCATAATATGTCAGAGCAGCCAGGATCCGCTGCCTTTCCTCCCTTACTTCCAGGATCCGCTGTGAAGCCGGATCCCCTTTGCTTCCCCGAGAGAGACAAGGATCTGCTCCCGGATACGCTTCTCCCGTTCAAGATACTGTTTCAAAACCGGATGGCGCTGTTTCAGCAGGAATTTCCCAAAAGAGCCTCTTCCTCCGTGAGTGTTACTGTTATCTCCGGCATTTCTGTCTTCACTGCTTTCATCATCGGATAAAACTTGCCGCCGTCCAGCACGATATTTTCCTGCAATGGAATACCCCTCTTCTGCAAGATAACGGCGGAAATGAGGAATGTCCGACTGCGGCTGCAGAATCAGCTCTGAAAAGGAATCCCGCACTTTTCGGCCTCTTGTGAGGATCTGCTCCATAAAGCGGCGCCCATACCTGCGATCACCAGGGTATCCCTTCTCCGGCCAGCGCCGCAAGCCCGTCTGACAGACGGCATTCTATGTATGCGGAAAGACCATAGGCTTTCGATATGCTCTCTGGCCCTGGAAAGAGGTCCTTCCCTATATCCATGGCGACAGCTCGGGATCCTTCCTGTCTGTACCAGGTATACCGCCAGATAGCCATGGTCACATCCTACGTCTGCCAGCCGGTTTCCTTTTGTTACCATACCGGCAATGGCAAACGAAAGCCGCAACGATAACTGCATGTCCTCTCCTTAATCCAGATAATCCTTCAGCTTGCGGCTGCGGCTGGGATGACGCAGCTTGCGGAGAGCTTTTGCCTCGATCTGACGGATACGTTCTCTTGTTACATTAAATTCTCTTACCAACTTCCTCCAGAGTTCTGGCACGTCCGTCATCCAGGCCAAAACGCAGGCGAAGCACCTTCTGTTCTCTTTCCGTCAGCGTGCTCAGCACCTCGACAAGCTGCTCTTTGAGAAGCGTAAAGGCTGCCGCATCTGCCGGAACAGGCACGTTGTCGTCCTGGATGAAATCGCCCAGATGGCTGTCTTCCTCTTCGCCGATGGGGGTTTCCAGAGAAACGGGCCCTGAGAGATTTTAAGAATTTCCCGCACACGGTCCACAGACATGTCCATCTCTTCTGCGATCTCCTCCGGCGTTGGTTCCCGTCCAAGCTCCTGCAAAAAGCTGTCTGGAAACGCGGATCAGCTTGTTGATCGTTTCCACCATATGAACAGGAATACGGATCGTTTCGCACTGATCGGCAATGGTCTCTG
>VOFE01002519.1_pt1 | contig 21494 bp, 36 predicted proteins | sample 5384071 | NCBI WGS metagenome assembly VOFE01 (sample SAMN12384724, study PRJNA508395) | human gut metagenome | isolation source: healthy gut D | host: Homo sapiens
ATAACACTTAGAGAAGCTATAGGAGGTTTGCCATCCTTAGATCCATATTTGAGAGAAGGGATTAAGAAAACTTTAGAAAAATTCCTGATTTTGAAAAAAAAAGGCACAGGGCTAGCAGTTTCAAAATGGCATTATCCTCCTACCCATTCATGGAAACAGGTTGAATGGATGATGCATACTCGAGTGGTAAATCAGCAATATATAACGAAATTTATTATCCACAAAAAGCTGATGGAACACCCGTTAAGGCACATCATAATCATTACAGACGATTGAAGTGGGATATGCCGTGCAGAACAATTACACAGAATAATGGAGTGATTTCGTCATTAGCCTGCGTTCATCCTGGAAATGCTTATCAATCTAATACGGGAGAAACTTTATATTCGGATCCGAGTGCTGTCCATTTATGAATTATTGATAGTGATGTCCCTGCCCCTCGATTGGCCTATTCCTGAATGGGCAAATGATACGCTTATTAGGAAAGTATTCGGAGAAGGTATTCCTTCGAAATTAGTAAGAGAAATCATGTTGGCTTTATTAGCGCAGACTAAAGTAAAGGAGTAGAGTTACTATGGGAAAAATAGTTATGCCAAAGAACAGTGCACTATTAAATGAGATAGAGTCTGTTCTAAAGATATATTACGAAGCAAATGATTGGATTCCAAATGATTTATATAAAACAAGATTGAAAGCTTTGATAGGAGATGATCAGTACTCTTCATCATATACAAAAAAGCACAAATCACATCATATTTTGGATTTACTGTATGGCAGGATATTCGTAATCCTCAGTCATTTAGAAGAATTACACCTTCGGGAAAGCAAATGTTTGAAGCTTTGCAAAAACGATACAGAAAAGGTGCAAGAAGTGCTGTTGGAAGCTTTGGAACAGGTGAAGTTTGGTAGAGATAATTATGGCTTTATTCAGATTTTATAGGACAAATTCTACCTAATGTAGCAGAAGATGGACAAGTAAGTTATAAATTTACTCCAGGACCATTTACTACAATTTTAAAAGATGCATATAAAAATCCAGATAGGGAATATATGCTTATAATTGAAGAAATTAATCGTGGAAATGCTCCAGCTATATTTGGTGAGGTATTCCAATTATTAGATAGAAAAAGTGAAAATACTCAATATGATGATGAGTTCCCAGTTGGAACAAGTGAATATGGAATTACTAATGAAAATATTGCAAAGGTAGTTTATGGTGACGCTAGACATAAAGTACGTATACCATCTAATTTATCTATAATTGGAACAATGAACACTTCTGACCAGAATGTATTTACATTGGATACTGCTTTTCAACGTAGATGGGAAATGAGACTTATAGAGAATAATTTTGAACACGTTGATAAGAAATTAGCTGATGCAGAAATATTAGATACAAGTGTAACTTGGAAGAAATTCTGTACTGAAATTAATAATATTATTGTTGGTAATAATGCCAGAATGACATCTGCAGAAGATAAACGTTTAGGTGCATATTTTATTCATTTACAAGACTTAATATTTGATGATAAGATGGGACATTTATCAGAAGGGGAATATGATGCATTACGTAAAAAAGAAAAGAATCACAATCTTAATGAAGAAGACAAAAAAAGACTTGAAGAAATAAGAAATGCCATGAAACAAAATAGAAGATTCCCGGAGAAGGTAATCAAATATTTATGGGATGATGCATTTAAATTTAACAGAGAAATAGTATTTGACACTAATGAATATCAAAGCTTAGAACAAGTAATTAGAAAGTTTATGTATTCAGAAGGAATTAATAGATTTGATATGTTTAGAGATAATGTAAAAGATGCATTTACTCATTCAGAAGAATAAGGTGGTGATAATATATGGATTTAGATTCAGCGTTATATAAAGCAATGACTGATGATGATATAACTAAACATTGCCATGTTAATTCTAATGAGGACGGAGACCGTTTTGTAGGAATTAAAGCAGATTCAGATAATGCTATGGTCTATTTTCCTATAGGTTATCAATTGCCAAAAGAAGATGGAGAGATTAGAAAAAGATATTAAACACTTAATACAAGTTTTATCTGAATTTACTACAAGTGAAGATAGACTGCTTGCAATAAATAAATTTGCAAGCACCACAAACAGTAGATTTTCCTATAAATGCTTATAAGAAAGTTATAGAATATTACTTTGAAAAAGGTGGAAAATATTATACAGAAGTTGATCCAATCTACAAAACAGCATCAAAGGGAAAACAAAACTGGACAAGAACAGTGCGTGATCAAGTTCCATTGGTACAACAAAAAATGGAGTTAGTTCATTCATATATACGGAATTCACGGTAAAAGATGTAACTCCTAATGATACAAAAAAATTATAACTCAGATTAATCGTTTTTGTGTTTATGAAGCATTTAAAAGTTAGGATGGTTATACGTACCATATATGCCTGAAAAATCCAGGACCACATCCAGATTCCAAAACATCAATTGCTATATTAAATATGAAGTTAGGAAATACAAATGATGATAAAAAGAGAATGTTGTTTCAAGCAATGAAAGATATGCTTGAGTATATGGATGAAAAAACTTCTGACAGACAATTTTATTTTGGTACTGATAACTTTGACCATGTATGGGAAAAATTAATAGATAGAGCATTTGGAGAAAGAGACAAAGAAAATTTTTTCCCTCGATCTCGTTGGTTATTGGATTATGGTAAATATAAAGAAAAAGACCACTTATGCCAGATACAATAATGATTTATAATGATAAATATATATTCTTGATGCGAAATGTTATAAATATGGTTGGAGAAATTAAATCTACTGGAGAGGCTCCTATTCCTAAACCTGTATCTTATGTAGGTATTAAGCCTGTTGATTCTATGGTTGCAGAAGATAGTGGTTTCTACAATGTAGATTAAATATAAAAATATAAAAATATTATAAAACCTCTGTTTGCAGATGATTGCAGACAGAGGTTCTTTTCTTATAAGCCTTCTTTTTCTCTTTTTCGTTTTCTGTAACGGTCTTGTGACTCTATTAAAAAAGACTCTTGACTGCAGAAACGATTTCTTGTTGAAGTGGTCTTTACAAGGAAGTAACGGCCACATCTAGGATTGTCACAAGGACGATACAATTCGAGGTCTGGTTTCAAATAGAATATGGAGAAGTAAGCCGCCGCACAAAAGAAGTGAATCTACTTTCCATGATGGGGTCATTGTTTCTGAATTATAAACAGGATGGATACCATCAAGGTTAGCATTAATCTCTTCTCCGATTATGTACTTTGCGATTTCAATCAGTGCTGACTTCATTTCATCAGAAAAATTCCTCGGAACTATTTCCGTTCATTTCATAAAGAAAGTGAAATAGGAAATCGGAGATTTTTTCTTTGCCATGTCATGGTTATTGTAGTTCACGAACATATTTGTTATGTTCTGATACAATCCGTTTTGATAGTTGGGAACTGATGAATAACCACCTATGATGTTGTTGTAATCCTGGATGTTCAGAGCATAAGAACCGTATATTGAATCAGCGATATTATAGATGTCCCCATCAAAAGCCTCTTTGCTGTCTGGCATACGATAACTGATCAGGTGCGTTCATAAGTGTATCTACATACTTGTGATGACAGCTAAAGTATGAGTCTTTCATTGAGTCGGTTTTTATAGTGAGATCCTCAGCGAACAATAAGGAAATCGTTAAATCGCAAATCTTCTTATAGTTCTTTCTTATTTCATTGGCGGCAGTCATTAACTCTACTGTTGTTTTGAGTCTGTTAATTATTCCATATAAAGATACTTCATCGAATACTTCATAGGCTCCGGCAGTAACAGGAAAAAGGAAACCGTTGTTATTAAGGAATGAGGTCAAATCCTTTGTAGGCTTGTTGGCTAATGCAATCAATGAGCCGAGAATGTTTCTTTCCTCTATAGTTCCATTTGGTGCAATTTAACGAGGCCGTCTTTTGCAGCATATCCAAACAATAGTGGTTTATTTGGCATAGCTTGAAGTTTAAATTTGCTGATAGGTTCAGCACCAGGGGATATGTGTTCTATATCTTCTACGCAGTCACAGTCGCAGGTTTCGAACCTAAATAAAATATTTTCAAAAAATTTTCTTTAATTTTGGGCATTTTGGCTCCTTTCTATCATCGAAAAGTCATGGTAAAAACATGACTTTATTTTTTGCCTGAAAATAGTAATGGTAAATTATATGTTATGTTCTTATTATACTTGAAAATCACGCAAAACACAACTATATACACATTACTAATCTATAAAAGTTATGTGAATATTGACTATCTTCAATTACTTTTTGCCTTTGATTATACTTATTACAGAGTTAATCAATAACTCGGATAACTACAGATCATCACAGTTAAAAATATCTCAATCGTTATATATGGTGAGAGTTGACGATGATGGTCAACAAAAATATCACAAGGCCTGATTAGCTATAAGGGCATTGGGATACAGATATCGGCATCAATCACAGGACAACCTGTGAAAGGTGCGATAGAAGTACCCTTATTTCCTTATGCTCTTTTTCAGGCATTTCAGGTCGGTACTTCTATAAGCAACGACCTCTATTTGTTTCCTATGCCCTTCTGCAAGAACCAGGCAGAAAGGCAGGAACTTTATGAAAATCAAGATTCGTTACGAGAACGAGTATCAGACACTTGAGGTCGAAAACATGGAATTGGAGAAATGGTTAAATATCTCCATTTCAGAAGAAGAAAGTCAGGAAGACTACGAAAAGAGAATCCAAGATGTAATCGAAGAGAGATTTAACAGACCCGATTACAACAGTTGGCACAAGCATGACCGTCATACTGGCAACGCTTATATGAAGAGCAAGGACGGGACAGTTGAGGTCAACACAGAAGAGGCAATCATGTTCAGAGCAACTGATAAGTCAGCCTTTAACAGTTCAATTGATGGAGTACATAACCAGCTTGAATACGAAGAGTGCTGTGAAACTTTGAGAAGTCTTCTTAAACCTGCACAGGCAGATATGGTAATTGCTATTGTACTTGATGGATTAACCGTAAGCGAGTACGCAGAGAGAATTGATGACGAACCAAATAATGTCAGTCATCGTTATAGACGTGCAATCAACAAATTAAAAAAAGTTTTTTCAAAAACGTCCTTTTAACCCTTCTCCCAAGGCTACCAGGTAGGAGGGTGACACCTCCGAGAAATTAATTTAAGGAGGTAATTCGCATGGAATTACAAGTATTTAACAGCACAGAGTTTGGCTCTGTAAGAACAGCAACTGTAAACGGTGAGGCTATGTTTGTCGGCAAGGATGTAGCAGACATTTCTGAATATACAAACACTGCTAAAAGCTATCAGAGACCACGTTGATGAAGAAGATAAGCTGACCGAACGAATCGTTCTGTCAGGTCAGAACCGTGAAGTGATATTCATCAATGAGTCAGGTCTTTACAGTCTTATCCTTTCAAGCAAGATGCCTAATGCGAAGAAGTTCAAACATTGGGTAACGGCAGAGGTTCTTCCGGTTATCCGTAAGCATGGAATGTATGCCATCGATGAGATTTTGGAAAATCCTGATCTTGCAATTGCAAAGCACACAGCTTAAGGAAGAGCGTGAGAGAAGAAAACAGCTTGAATATCAGACGCTTATTCAGCGTCAGCAGATTGCAGAGATGCAGCCAAAGGCAAGCTACTATGACCTTATTTTACAGAACAAGAACACAGTTCCTATTACACAGATTGCAAAGGACTATGGTATGAGCGGCCGCAAGTTCAATGAACTTCTTCATGAACTTGGAGTTCAGTACAAGTTCAGAAAGACATGGCTTTTATATCAGCAGTATACAGAATGCGGATACACACAGTCACGTACCTATGCAATCGATGAGAGTAGAAGTGTGATGCATACCTATTGGACACAAAAGGGCAGACTTTTCCTTTATGACCTTCTGAAGAGTGAGGGCATCTTACCAGTTATTGAACAGGAGGATTAAAAGATATGGGTATTGATAAGTTTAATCATGAGGGTTATTCTGACCCGACTACATATGAGGCTCTTACAAATATCCAACGTGAAGAAAAGGCGACTGATAAAAAGGCCGCCTATCTTCCGTTAGTATATGTTTGCAGTCCGTATGCAGGTGATATCGAGAATAATGTAAAGAACGCAAAAGCATACAGTAGATATGCCGTTAAGGAGAATGCTATCCCAGTAACACCTCATCTTCTCTATCCACAGTTCATGGATGACGGCAATGATGCAGAACGAGAAATGGCTATGCACTTCAATTATGTACTTCTTGGCAAATGCACCGAACTCTGGGTATTCGGCGGAGTGGTTAGCCGTGGTATGGCTCGTGAAATCGGTGTTGCCAAGAAAAGAAGAATGAAGATCAGATGGTTTACCCAGGATTTGAAGGAGGTCGGAGAATATGATTAATTTTACTGTTTATTCGGCAGACTGTGTCGGCAACAGCGGTAACTGTCTATCCCAATAAGCATATCGTTTCGGATAAAGAAACCTTTATCAAAGCAACGAATATGGATCATGTAACTGCAAAGTACAAGGGAAACTATCGCAGTAAGGATAACTTTGAATCCTCCGACTGTATTCCTCTTGACTGTGACAATGACCATTCAGATAACCCGAATGAATGGGTAACTCCTCTTGATATAGCACTTGAAATACCGGGTGTTGCTTTTTGCTGTATCGTATAGCAGACACCACAACCTTCCAAAGGGAGATAAGTCTGCTAGACCAAGATTTCATATCTTCTTCCCTATTGAGATTGTATCGGATGAACAGGAGTATGCAGATATGAAACGAAAGATTGCAGACGCTTTTCCTTATTACGATACCAACGCATTAGACTCTGCAAGATTCCTTTATGGAAATGACTCTGATGAAGTGGAGTTCTATGAAGGAAATAAAACCATTCTTGATTATCTGGAAGAGGATGATTTTGCTGATTTCGATGCAAGCCTTGAGCAGGTGCCGGAAGGTCAGCGTAACAGTACCATGAGCCACATTGCGGAAGATTATCAAGAGATACGGAAATACAGAGGGAGGCTTATCAACTTTTCCTTAAGAAGGCAGAACTCTGTAATCCGCCACTTCCTGAAAGTGAACTAAAGGTGATATGGAGAAGTGCATCAAAGTTCGGTAACAAGGTGTCGAACCAGGAAGGTTACATTCCGCCTGAACAGTATAACTCCGACTGCAGATTAAAGCCGGAAGACTTCTCCGATGTGGGACAGGCTACGGTTCTTGCAACCGAGTATAAGGACATTCTTCGCTATTCTCCATCGACTGATTACATGGTCTACAACGGCAGTTTCTGGGAAGAGTCAAAGCCTAAGTCGCAGGGTGTTTCTCAGGACTTAACGGAAAGACAGCTGGCAGAGGCTGAAACCGAAATGAAAAAGGCTATGGATGAACTTGCAAAGAATGGTGGTATGGAGATTCTTATATCTGTGGGTCCGAAGAAAGCAGTGCAGATGTTCAACAAACAGCAGGCTCATGCTTATGAAATGTATGAAGATACTTCTGTCTATAAGAAATATGCCATTAAGCGAAGAGATACAAAGAACATCAAAAGCACATTAAAAGAGGCTCGTCCGATGCTCGAAGTGGAACAGAGAAACCTTGATGCTGATGAGTTCATGCTGAACACACCGACTCTTACCTATGATTTAAGACAGGGCATCAAGTTCCCAATGGAACACAGACCAGAGCATTTCATTACAAAGCAGACAACCGTTGACCCATCAAGTGATGGAGCAGATATCTGGGAGGCAAAGACTTGATACATTCTTCTTAAAGGATGCAGACCTTATCGATTATGTACAGCGAATGGTTGGTCTTTCTGCTATTGGCAAGGTTTACGTTGAGGCTCTTATCATTGCATATGGAGAAGGAAGAAATGGTAAGTCTACCTTCTGGAATGTTATCATAAAGAGTGCTTGGTACATACAGTGGCAACATCTCGGCAGATATGCTGACTGTTGGATGCAGAAGAAATGTTAAGCGGAACTTGCAGAGGCAAAGGGTAAGAGAATGCTCATTGCAAAGAGAACTTGAAGAAGGCATGAGATTGAATACTGCCAATGTAAAAGCGACTCTGTTCTACAGATGAAATCTATGCTGAGAAGAAGTATAAAGATCCGTTCTCATATACTCCGACACATACACTTGTGTTTTTTATACTAACCACCTGCCAAAGGTCGGTGCGATTGATAAAGGTACTTGGAGAAGACTTATTGTTATTCCATTTGATGCCAAGATTGAAGGAAGTGCTGATATCAAGAACTATGCAGATTATCTGTTTGAAAAGGCGGGCGGAGCAATCTTACATGGGTAATCGAAGGTGCAAGAAAGGTAATCGCAGACAACTATAAGATTGAACCGCCCAAGAAAGTGCGTGATGCCATTGAGCATTATAAGGAGAGTAATGACTGGCTTTCCTACTTTTTAAGTGAACGTCGCCGAACTTGACCCTGCCTATGTGGCAAAGTCGAGGAGGTATATAACGAGTATCGAATCTTTTGTACCCAGGTGGGTGAGTTTACAAGAAGTACAACAGATTTCTACACAGCTTTGGAAACAGTCGGATTTGAAAGATACCGTGACCGTAAAGGCAGATACATTAAAGGCTTAAGACTCAAGACGGACTTTATGGAAGAAGAGTAATGACAGTAGGTGTGACAGTTAATGACGGCTATTTACTATCCTTTTCTATAGAGTAAAAAAATTAAGTCTATATATAAAGTATAGGAAATGACAGTCTTACCCTGTCACACCATCAAATTCAGCATTGATGGAGGTGGCACGAATGCGTGAAAAGTAGAGCAGAAACTTGTAAAGGCTGTAAAAAGCTTGCGGGTGGTTTCTGCATCAAATTTCATCTCCCGGATTTAACGGAGTACGGACAGACTGGTTCTTCTTCCAAAAGGGAGAATGGCTTTTATAGAACTCAAGGCTCCCGGCAAGAAACCAAGAGCCTTACAGAAAGAAGAATGAAACAGTTATCAGCTTTAGGTTTTCCATGCTATGTAGTTGATAACACGGATGGATTGGGGTGTCATTGATGAAATACAATCCTCATGATTATCAAAAATATGCAACAAACTTTGTGATGGAACATCCTGTGGCGACAATCTTCCTTGATTGTGGTATGGGAAAGAGCGTGATTACCTTAACGGCAATTTATGAGCTACTATACAACAGCTTTGAAGTAAGAAAGGTTCTTGTGATTGCACCCCTTCGAGTAGCAAGAGATACATGGCCTGCAGAGATTGAAAAGTGGGATCACTTAAAGGGTCTTACCTATTCGGTTGTTATAGGTACAGAGCCGGAGAGAAAAGAGGCATTAAGAAAAGTGCTGGTATCTATCTAATCAACAGAGAGAATGTGGACTGGCTTATCAATAAGAGTGGCTTTCCGTTCGATTTCGATATGGTTGTTATTGATGAATTATCGTCTTTCAAGTCAGCATCGGCTAAACGATTCAAAAGCCTTCTTAAGATAAGACCGAAGGTAAAAAAAAGAATCGTTGGTCTTACAGGAACTCCAAGCAGTAATGGACTTATGGATTTGTGGGCAGAGTTCAGAATCCTTGACATGGGAGAAAGGCTCGGAAGATACATCACACATTATCGTATGAACTTCTTTGTGCCAGATAAACGAAATCAGCAGATGATATTTTCCTACAAACCAAGACCAGGTGCGGAAGATGCCATCTACAGACTGATATCGGATATTACGATTTCCATGAAATCGGCAGACTTCCTTAAAATGCCTGAATGCATTATGAACGAAGTGGAAGTAAAGCTTTCCGAAAAGGAATGGTCTGTATATGACGAATTAAGGCAGGAAATGGTTGTGTCTTTGGAAGATGAAGAGATTGATCTTTGCAAATGCAAAATGCTCTTTCAGGCAAACTTCTGCAGATGGCTAATGGTGCTATCTATAACGAAGAAAAAATCGGTCTTCCATATTCATGACCGTAAGCTTGATGCACTTGAGGATTTGATTGAAGGTGCAAATGGCAAACCAGTTCTTGTGGCTTACTGGTATAACCACGATTTGGAACGAATCAAGGAAAGATTCAAAGGTTCGTGAAATCAAGACTTCAAAGGATATTAGAGATTGGAATAATGGCGAAATTCCGATTGCTGTTATTCATCCGGCAAGTGCTGGACATGGATTAAATCTTCAAAGTGGTGGTTCAACACTTATATGGTTCGGTCTTACATGGTCATTGGAACTCTATCAGCAGACAAATGCAAGGTTATGGAGACAGGGGCAGGAATCCACAGTTGTCATACCACATTATTTCAAAGGATACCATTGATGAAGATGTGATGAAGGCACTAAGGCTCAAAGAGAAAACACAGACAGATCTTATCGATGCGGTTAAGGCGAGAATCGGAGGTGGGTGTGGATGCAAGGCAATGAGTTTTTAAACAGACCTTTTATTCTGAATAACAAGATTAACGATAAGAAGATTAAGCTCGGATTTTACAGAGAATTGTCATTGCAGTCCATCATCACGGGATTCGAAGAGCATTTTTCAAGCAATCCAAATACAAAAGCACCCTTTGTTCGCTACTTAGAAAAGATAGATAATCTAGAGCGAGAGATTGCTGAAGATTATAAAATGCTTGAAGAGATTAAAACCGAAGTGGACAATGCAATTGATGTTGTTGAAGATCAATGGAACAGATGATTCTAAGATATAGGTACTTGGAATTTTTATCAATGCGGACATATCTGTCCGAATGCATTACTCACTGCGCTGGACAAAGAAACTACATAGACGTGCATTGGACAGCTTTTGAAAGAGGACACCCTAGATCACCCCTAGGACACTCCCCGTTCATGTTGAAATGATGTAGAATGGTATTGTAGAAAATTATATAAAGACAACAGAGCCTTTGTAGGAGCAATCCCGCAGAGGCTTTTGTTATGTCCAGATGGAGGTGAAAAAGATGCCAAGAAAACCAAAGAAACCATGTGGTTATCCCGGATGTCCTAATTTAACAGAAGGTAGATACTGCAGGAACATGAAAAACAAATAAACCAATCCTACGAGAAGTATGGCAGAGATAAAGCTGCACGCCGCAGGTACGGACGAGCTTGAAACGAATCCGTGACAGCTATGTTAAGACGCATCCATTCTGTGAGCTGTGTTTTGAGAAAGGAATCCTTGTGCCTGTAGATGAGGTTCATCACAAGCTACCACTGTCAGAAGGTGGAACGCATGAGAGGTCTAACCTCATTGCTTTATGTAAATCATGTGCCAAAGCCACACGATTTTCTTATCTGAAAAACAACGTGATGGAAATGAACTACAGGCAAAAGAGATATATCAGAAACTTGGGAGTGGCTTAAAAAGTAGGTTGTGCTCAAAAATCTCACCACAACTTTTAGAAAGATATTCAATGTGTAGTGCCAGATGGATTCAATGTGAAGAACTAACTAACAAGTTAGGACTTTTATCAAAGCATCCAACAACACAAAAACCAATACCATCGCCATTTATAAATATTGGTATTAATTATATGAACCAGGCGGTTAGGTTATGGAATGAGATATTCCAAATTGTAAAGAAAATTGTAGCACAGCTTATGAAGATCTTCGCACCACAAAATGATTTGATGGAAAGATTGCTAAGAGCAAGAGAGGAGGAAAATAATGATAGAAAAAGTTAATCCAAAGCACCCAGACAAAGTTGCGGATAGAATAGCAGGTGTGCAATAGTAGATTTAGGATATAAGTTACAAGAAAATCCTAAAATAGCAGTTGAGGTTTTAATAGGACATGGAGTTTGTCATGTAATTGTTGAAACATCAGTAGATTTTAATAAGGAAGATATAGAAAATATCATCACAAGAATAGCAGGAAATATGTCGAAAGATGTCGTATTAGTGCCACAAGATATACACTTATCTAAAAACCAAGAGGAAGAAATAAGATGTGGTGACAACGGAATATTTAAGGGAGTACCTTTAACAGACGAGCAAAAGAAGTTATCAGAAATTGATCGTTTTATTTATGAAAAATATCCAAGTGATGGTAAGTACATTTTAGATAAAGAAAAATTAATAATTTGTCAAAGCAATTGCAAAACTGAAGAATTAAAAGAATTGTATCAAGATGCAATAATTAATCCATTAGGAGATTGGACTGGAGGCACTGATGTTGATACAGGTGCTACAAATAGAAAATTAGGATCTGATATGGCAGATAGTGTAACTGGTGGAGGACTTCATGGTAAGGACTTATCAAAGGCAGATGTATCAGTAAACATTTATGCATTCTTGAAAGCTCAAGAAACTAATGAAGTAGTAAAAGTATGCTGTGCTATTGGTGATAAAGAAATAGATGGTAAACCTTATGATGAAGTAGTAAAGATTGCTAAAGAATATATTGAGTCTGTCGGTGGATTTGAGAAATTCGCTGAATGGGGACTTTATTAGGAGGTGGAGAAAATGTCTAAAACAACAACAGAGATGCAACTAATATCAATTGATAAATTAGTGCCATATGTTAATAATGCCAGAACACACTCGGCAGAACAAATTATAAAACTTCGTTCTTCACTTCGAGAATTTGGTTTTGTTAATCCTATCATAATAGATAGGGACTTTAATGTAATAGCAGGTCATGGAAGATTGATGGCAGCAAAAGAAGAAGGAATAAATGAAGTACCTTGTGTGTTTGCTGACTTCTTAACTGATGCTCAAAAGAAAGCATACATTTTAGCAGATAACCGTATGGCAATGGATGCAGGTTGGGATGAAGAATTACTTAAAATAGAAATGGAAGAATTACAAAATCTAGGATATGACTTAGGTTACACAGGATTTGACGAAAAAGAACTAGCCGACTTATTTGGAATAGATGATAAAGAAGTAAAAGATGATGAATTTGATTTAACTGCTGCCCTTGAAAAAGAAAGTTTTGTTGAAAGAGGGATGTGTGGTTTGTAGGAAAGCATAAATTGATGTGTGGAGATGCAACATCAAGTGAAGATGTAGCAAAACTTATGGAAGATAAAAAGCAAATTTAATCTTAACTGACCCACCTTACAATGTAGCTTTCAAAAGTTCAGATGGATTAACAATTCAAAATGATAGTATGAAAAACAATGACTTCTATGAGTTTTTATTTTCATCATTTAAAAATATGGCAGAGCATTTAGAAAATGGTGGAGCTGCTTACATATTCCATGCAGACACTGAAGGTTTAAATTTTAGAAAAGCTTTCATAGATGCAGGATTTCATTTAGCAGGTTGTTGTATATGGGTAAAAAGATAGTCTAGTACTTGGACGTTCTGATTATCAATGGCAACATGAACCTGTTTTATATGGATTCAAAATGGAAAACATCCATGGTATTCAGATAGAAAACAAACTACTATCTGGAATTTTGATAAACCTAAAAAAAAGAACTCAAATCATCCAACTTCTAAACCACTTGATTTATTAGCTTATCCAATAAACAATTCGACTCAAGCTAATGCAATTGTAATAGATACATTTGGTGGTAGTGGATCAACACTTATGGCTTGTGAACAAATGAATAGAATTTGTTACACAATGGAACTTGATGAAAAGTATGCATCAGTTATTTTAAGAAGATATGTTGAAGATACTAACGATAGTGAAAATGTGTATGTAATTAGAAATGGTGAGAAGATACTGTACAAAGATTTAGTTAAAGAGGTTGAAGTTAATAATGGATAAAGAACTAACACTTGCAAGTTTATTTGATGGAAGTGGTGGTTTTCCATTAGGTGGTATGTTAGCAGGGATTAAACCTGTATGGAGTTCAGAGGTAGAGCCATTTGCAATTAGAGTAACAACTAAAAGATTATCTAAAGTAAAAAGCATTATGGTGATATTACTAAAATAAAAAGGAAATGAAGTAGAACCCGTAGATATAATTACATTCGGTAGTCCTTGCCAGGATATGTCGATAGCGGGTAAAAGAGCAGGATTAGACGGAAGTAGGTCTAATCTTTTTATGAGGCAATAAGAATTGTAAAAGAAATGAGGTGTGCAACAAATGGAGAAAAACCAAGATATATTGTTTGGGAAAACGTCACAGGAGCCTTCTCTTCAAACAAAGGAGATGACTTCAAAAAAGTGTCCTTGATGAAATCTGCAAAGTCAAACATCAAGAAATGTCTATTCCTAAACCTACAAAGTGGGAACAAGCAGGAACAATCATGGGAGACGATTTCTCAATCGCATGGAGAGTTTTTGATGCTCAGTTTTGGGGAGTTCCCCAGAGAAGAAATCGTATCTACCTTGTCGCAGATTTTGCAGGAAACAGTGCCTCAAAAATATTGTTTGAGTCCGAAGGCTTGTCTGGGTATTCTAAGGAGAGCTTTAGAGCGTGGCAAGAAACTGCCAGAAGTTTTGGAAAGGGCATTTTGAACAGTCTCAAGTGGTTAGTATTTGAAAATCATGGACAGGATTTAAGATATAAAGGACCTTTAATATTGCACCAGACGGTTTTTCAACTTATGGAACGGGTGGCAATAACCAACCATTCGTTGTTCATTCAAAAAATTATGATGTAAGACTAACATCTGAAGGGACAAAGAATGCAAGAAATAATGTCTACGAAACTGAAACATCAAGAACACTTGATACTGGGAACTTTCCTAATTCAAATCAAGGTGGAGTAGCAATTGTTTATTCCAAAGACAGTAGTTCATTTGAAATCAGCAAAGAAGTGAAAATAAAGCTAGATACATTAGATGCCTGATTAAATGGATCCACCAATCAAGTAAATGATAAATTGAGGGAATGGAACAAGTCACATAAAGGGGATGGATATAAAGAGAACGATTGATGTTACCAAAAAAATGCTACAGAGCAAAGAGATTGGTGGAAGTTCTATGAATTTGGATACAACAAAAGCCAACCAAGGAAGAAGTTGAACCTACAATTGGAGAGGAAATATTTAATGAAAGTTTAGTTCAGAATTTCATTTTTACAACAGCAGAAGACTGAAGCCAAATAATCAAATGCTACAGATTATAAGGATCCGCCGATTGTAAACGATGAATTAGAAAATAAGTTATTGTAAGAAGGTTGGACGTAGACAGAATGTGTTTACTTCAAGGTTTTCCCTGATTGGTGGTGTGATTATTGGAAACAGAAGAACCTTGATAAAGAGATAGAATTTTGGAAAGAAGTCTTTGAAACACATAAAAATGTCTTGAAAAAACCACTAAGTCTAAGTCGAAGAATGATTCCAAAACAAAAATTAGTTGCTGAAATAAGATGTGGGGAAATGGCGTAGCTGGAGCACCGTCGTTTGCTTATCAAATTGGCGACGACTGTACAGTTACGAGTGACGGAACACTTAAAATTTCAAGCGACACCGACAATGATAAGGTTGAGCATTTACTTGAAAAGCTGTATGAGTGCGGATATGAAACCGAGAATGACAAAAATGTTGATATTTCAGACACAAATAAAGATTTTGAAAGTGAAACAATAGGCTGTTCAATCGGACTGCCGATTTCAAAATTATCCGATAAACCTTGTAACGATAAAATCATTGCAAATCTCAAAGCGATTATTGCGGGTAAAATGACCTTGTTTCAAAACGCAGTCGGTACGGATAAGGAACTGAAAGTTGAATGGAACAAGGATGAAATATGGTTTGACTGGTTTGACAGCGTAATTCCAAATGAAAAGCTTGGACTTTATATATCACTTTTCAAAGCCCTTTACCAAATGGCAGAAAAAGCTGTAAGAGTGAATACAAAGGATAAGCCGGTTGACAACGAAAAATTTGCAATGCGTACATTCTTAAATCGTATCGGTTTATCAGGTATGGAATATAAACCGCTCCGTAAAGAACTGATGAGAAATCTCAGCGGTGACGGTGCATTTCGCTACGGCAGACCGGAGCGATGTAAGTAAGAAAAATAAACACAAACTCAATCCACAGCCGTAATGTACACAAATTACAGTGTATATTATTGTGTACTAATCGTATTGATATAATCTCCGTATGACGGTAATATGTGTTACAAGAAAAGGGCAGAAAGCCTAAAAAACGGAGGAAATACAATGAACGAGAAAACAAGAATTCAGATTGAGGAAATGAAAAGACAGACCATCGGTGTTGAGGTTGAAATGAACAACATCACAAGAGAAAATGCTGCGAGAATAGCCGCAGACTATTTGGAACAGGCAGATACAAATATACAGCAGACAGAAACGGTTATTATACTTGGTCAGCTTGGGACACAGAGGGCAGAGAGTGGAAATTCCAAAGGGATGTAAGCATTGCAGGGGTTGACAGTGAGAAATGCGAATTGGTAACGCCGATTCTTAAATACGAAGATATTCCGCTTTTGCAGGAACTTATAAGAAGACTCAGAAAAGCAAAAGCCAAAAAGCGATGCAACACGAGGATGCGGTGTTACATATTCATATCGGTGCTAACGGACACACACCTCAGACAATGAGAAACCTTGCAAACATTATGGCAAGCCACGAATTGCTGATAGCAAGATGCATTAAAACTTGATTCAATGAGAATGGCTAATATTGCAGAATGGTAATCCGAAATTTCTTGATAACCTTAACAGAAGAAACCAAAACAATGTCGGAATTAGCGGATATTTGGTATCAAACACAAAACGGTAGCAAACTACGGCAGAACACAGCATTACAACGATAGCAGATACCATATGCTGAACCTACACGCAACTTTTACGAAAGGAACGGTTGAATTCAGACTTTTTCAATTCGATGCTCCAGCAGAAGGAAAACAAAACGGCTTACACGCAGGACAGTTAAAAAGCTACATTCAATTTTGCCTTGCACTCAGTCAAATGGCAAAACATGTAAAGTTTGCAAGTCCAAAACCACAACAAAATGAAAATCCTAAATACGCAATGAGAACATGGTTATTAAGATTAGGATTCATTGGAGATGAATTTAAAACTGCAAGAGATGTATTAACAAAAGACTTGAAGGTGACACAGCATTTAGAAAAAAAGAGTAAGCTCAAAGAGTTAGCCTCCTGGTACTTTAATCAGTGACCGCATTGACTGTCCTTAAGGTGGTAGAAGGGTATTCCCTGAAAAAAAAGAAAGGAGGATATCTTATGGAGGAGATATTATATAGCTTACGGTAGTAATTTAAATGTTAGACAGATGAAATACAGATGTCCAACAGCAAGGATTATTGGAACATCGGTTATTAAGGATTATGAATTATTATTTAAAGGTAGTAAGACAGGTTCTTATTTAACCATTGAAAAAAAGAAAGGCGAACAAGTACCAGTAGTAATTTGGGAAACAAAAGAAAGTGATGAACTTGCACTTGATAGATATGAAGGATGCCCACAGTTTTATTACAAAACTGAAATGTATCTTCAATCAAAGGAATTAAATCAAAAAAGATAAGAATTAGAAAAGCCTATGTTTATATAATGCATGAAGATAGAGAACTTGGAATACCAAGTCAACATTATTTGGGAACTTGCCTTGAAGGATATTTAAGGTTTGGTTTTAATCCAGATTATTTAGTATATGCTCTGAATAAAAGTAAAAGTGGGAGGATAGAAGATGAAGAAGGAATTGAATAGGACAAGAAAATGTCCAAAATGTGGAGCAGAATATCAAGGACATCCTGCAATATCAAGAAGAGATAATAAAACACCAATATGTCCCGATTGTGGAACAAGGGAGGCTCTTGAGTCAATAGGTGTTGATATTAAGGAACAAGAACACATCATTAAAACAATACATAGAACTCAAGAAAAATAAAACTAAATAAATATTTTTTGAAAGCACTTCATTTATGGAGTGCTTTTTTTTTGAGTGGAAGGAAATGATAAATTGAGAAAGTTAAAGAACTATAAGCCAACAAAGTTTATGGCTAAAACAAGCTACTATGATGAAGATCGACAGACTTTGCAGTTGCTTTTATTGAGAGCCTTTGTCATACAAAAGGAACATGGGCAGGAAAGCACTTTGAATTAATAGACTGGCAAGAACAAATCATCAGAGATATCTTTGGTGTACTTAAACCTAATGGATACAGACAATTCAATACTGCTTATATTGAAATTCCTAAAAAACAAGGCAAGTCAGAACTTGCGCGGCAGTAGCACTTTTACTAACTTGTGGTGATGGAGAAGAAAGAGCTGAAGTGTATGGATGTCTTTGCAGATAGAAACCAAGCAAAAATTGTATTTGATGTTGCAGTAGATATGGTTAAGTTCTGTCCTGCATTATCAAGAAGAGTAAAAATATTAGAGTCGCAGAAAAAACTAATATACAAACCAACAAATAGTTCTTATCAAGTGTTATCTGCAGATGTTGCTAATAAACATGGTTTCAATACCCATGGCGTTATATTTGATGAATTACACACACAACCTAATAGGAAATTGTATGATGTAATGACTCAAGGTTCTGGTGATGCAAGAATGCAACCCTTGTATTTCTTAATTACAACAGCAGGAAATGATACTAACTCAATTTGTTATGAAATACATCAAAAGGCAAAAGATATTGAAAAAGGAAATAAAATTGACCCTACATTTTATTCAGTAATTTATGGTGCTGATGAAAGCGAAGATTGGACTGATCCAAAAGTATGGAGAAAAGCAAATCCGTCACTTGGTATAACAGTTGCCGAGGATAAAGTAAGAGTCGCTTGTGAATCAGCACAACAAAATCCAGGAGAAGAAAATGCATTCAGGGCAATTGCGACTCAACCAATGGGTAAAACAATCAATAAGATGGATGCCTATGGAAAAATGGGATTTGTGTGGTGGAAAAATTATAGAAGAAGAATTAGAAGGTCGTGTATGTTATGGAGGATTAGACTTATCATCCACAACAGATATAACGGCTTTTTCTTTAGTCTTTCCACCAATAGATGATGAGGAAGAATATATTGTTCTACCTTACTTTTGGATACCAGAAGATACTCTTGATTTGAGAGTTAAAAGGGATCATGTTCCTTATGATATATGGCAAAGACAAGGTTACTTACAAACAACGGAAGGAAATGTAGTCCATTACGGTTATATTGAAAAGTTTATAGAAAAGTTAGGAGAAAAATTTAATATTCGAGAAATTGCATTCGATAGATGGGGAGCAGTACAGATGGTTCAAAATTTAGAGAACATGGGATTTACTGTTGTTCCATTTGGACAGGGATTTAAAGACATGAGTCCACCAACTAAAGAATTAATGAAACTAACACTTGAAAAGAAACTTCGTCATGGAGGTCATCCAATTTTAAGATGGAATATGGACAATGTCTTTATTAAAACTGACCCTGCTGGAAATATAAAAGCAGATAAAGAAAAGTCTACTGAAAAAAGAGTAATTGCAACTATTATGGCACTTGATAGAGCAATTAGATGTGGTAGCAGTTTAAGTGAAAGTGTCTATGATAACAGAGGAATTTTATTCTTATAGAAGGAGATGATTAGATATGGGAATTTTTAGTGGCATATTTAGGTCGAGGGATGCACCTAAAGATAGAACTACAGGAAGTAATTATAGCTTTTTTATGGGAGGAACAACAAGTGGTAAAAGAGTAAATGAGCGTTCAGCAATGCAAATGACAGCAGTTTATAGCTGTGTAAGAATTTTGTCAGAAGCGGTAGCAAGTTTGCCTTTGCATTTTACAAATACGATGAAAACGGAAGTAAGAAAAAGCTATAGAACATCCATTATATTTTTTATTGCATGATGAACCTAATCCAGAGATGACATCATTTGTGTTTAGAGAAACACTTATGACTCATCTTTTATTATGGGGTAATGCTTATGCACAAATCATAAGAAATGGAAGGGAGAAATCATAGCATTGTATCCACTTATGCCAGATAGGATGACAGTTAATAGAGATGAAAAGGGAAAACTTTACTACGAATATTTAACAACAACAGATGATGTTCCAATTAATAAAGAAACAACTGTGAGATTAAGTGAAACCGATGTCTTACATATTCCTGGATTAGGGTTTGATGGATTGGTTGGATATTCTCCGATTGCAATGGCTAAAAATGCGATAGGTCTTGCAATTGCAGAGAAGAATATGGTAGTAAATTTTATGCAAATGGAGCAGCACCAAGTGGTGTGTTAGAGCATCCAGGCACATTAAAAGACCCTACTAAAGTAAGAGAAAGTTGGACTGAAACTTTGGAGGTAGCCAAAATTCTCACAAAGTAGCTGTCTTGAAGAAGGTATGAAATATACTCCTATTTCTATTTCTCCAAATGAAGCTCAATTTTTAGAAACTCGTAAATTTCAAATAAATGAGATAGCTCGAATTTTCAGAGTCCCACCACATATGGTTGGTGACCTTGAAAAGTCGAGTTTTTCTAATATTGAGCAACAATCATTGGAGTTTGTGAAATATACACTTGACCCTTGGGTTTCAAGATGGGAGCAGAACATTATAAGGTCGTTATTAACTAAGGAGAAGAAAAGAAAAAATATTTTATTAAGTTTAATGTTGATGGCTTACTTCGTGGAGATTATCAAAGTCAGAATGAATGGATACTACAGCAAGACAAAATGGATTGGATGTCTGCGAATGACATTAGGAGCTTGAAAACCTAGATAGGATTCCAGCTGAACTTGGTGGAGATACATATCATCATAAATGGAAATATGACAAATCTTGAAGATGCAGGAATCTTTGCGAGCTAGCTCAAATACACCAAAGGGAGAGGAGGAAGAAAAAGAACAAGAAGTTTTGGAACTGGAAGAATCACAAAACAGTAAATCAAGAAAACGAACTCAGTAACAGAACGAACTACTGTTTCTAAATGGAACAATTGCTGAAGAGAGTTGGTTTGATGATGATAGTAACACCAGCATTTTTAAAGATGAATTAAATGCCGGAAGTGGCAATATCACTGTATGGATTAATTCACCGGGTGGTGACTGTATTGCGGCATCTCAAATCTATAACATGCTTACAGAATATAAAGGAATGTGACAGTAAAGATTGATGGCATTGCGGCTTCTGCGGCATCAGTTATTGCAATGGCAGGAGATAGAATTTTAATGTCACCTGTGTCTATGATGATGATTCATAATCCGGCAACATTTGCATTTGGTGATCACATCGAAATGCAAAGGTAATGGATATGCTTACGGAAGTTAAAGAATCTATTATCAATGCATATGTGATTAAAACAGGTCTATCAAGGGCAAAATTATCACATTTGATGGATTCAGAAACATGGATGGACGCAAATAAAGCAGTGGAACTTGGATTTGCAGACGATGTGATTCAAAAACAGAAAATATGGAAGATGAGAAAAGCACCGATAAGAAGGATATTCTTTCTGATTATTTAGGAGGATACGAATATGACGATGAAAGAATTGATTGAAAAAGAGCAAAGTTATGGGATACGGCAAAAGCTTTGTAGAAACACACCAGGATGAAAATGGAGTGCTTTTCTAAGGAAGATACAGAAACCTAT
>VOFE01001010.1_pt1 | contig 21243 bp, 26 predicted proteins | sample 5384071 | NCBI WGS metagenome assembly VOFE01 (sample SAMN12384724, study PRJNA508395) | human gut metagenome | isolation source: healthy gut D | host: Homo sapiens
TCTACCGTGCTCCTATGTGTGGACGTAATTTTGAATACTTTGGCGAAGACCCTTATTTAACAGGTGAAACGGCGAAACAATATATCCTGGGAGTACAATCGGAAGGAGTCATTGCTACAATCAAACACTTTGCTGCCAACAATCAGGAATGGAGCCGCCACCATGCCAGCTCTGACATAGACGAACGTACTTTGCACGAGATTTATTTTCCGGCCTTTCGGAAAGCTGTACAGAAGCGAATGTAAGTGCTGTAATGAACAGCTATAATCTTCTGAACGGTGTCCATGCTACCGAACATAAATGGTTGAATATTGATATCTTGCGTAATCTCTGGGGCTTCAAAGGTATTCTGATGTCGGACTGGACTTCTGTATATTCCGCCGTAGGCGCTGCTAACGCCGGACTTGACCTCGAAATGCCGAAAGGACGTTTTATGAATGTGGACAATCTTATACCTGCTATCAAAAACGGTACGGTGACAGAAGAAACCATCAACCTGAAAGTACAACACATCCTGCAAACTTTGATTGCTTATGGTATGCTGGATAAGGAACAGAAAGACAGCAACATCGCAGAGGATAATCCTTTCTCCCGCCAGACAGCTTTAGAACTGGCACGCGAAGGTGTAGTCTTACTGAAGAATGAAGGAAATCTACCCCCTTGAAAGGAAAGACTGCTGTGATGGGGCCCAATGCCGACCGCATTCCTACGGTGGTGGAAGTGGTTTTTAACTCCATTTTCTACGGTATCTGTTAGTGAGGGACTGGAAAAACTGAAAAAAAAGAACCTCGTTCTGTTGACGGACGATGTGATTTATGAGGATATTCTTCATGAATTTTACGCGGATGCCGCTCGGCAGACGAAAAGGATTTAAAGCCGAATATTTTAAGAATAAAACGCTTTCGGGACATATTTCGACGGTTTCCCTCTTCTTCTTTCTTAATCCTATTAAAAGTTGTAGATATGTTTGCTTTTTAGTAACTTTAAAGACACCACATCATTAAGAGTTACAATGCAACAAGTCATATCTACAACGTACAAATATACATCAAAAAAAGAAAATGCTCCTACAAATAGGGGATTATTCCATGATTTCAGATTCAGTCTTGGCTACGATAATCTGCAACAAGATGGTATCTCTGAAGCTGTTGGCTCATTGACGGTCTTTCTACATACGGCTGGCAAAGGGGCTTCCTGTCCTTATTGCGGACATTTCAGTCACCGATTGCACAGTTACTACTCCCGTCATATTCAGGATCTTGAAGTTTACGGTCATACTTTGGAGTTAGTCATCAAGGTTGGCAAATATTATTGTGACAATGTTTCTTGTCCGCAAAAAATATTCTGCGAACCGTTGTCTTTTCTGGCTCGTCGGTATGGTAGACGGAGCTATCTTGTTGAGGAACGCATCAGATCGATAAGCTTGGAACTTACTTCCCGAAAGGCCTCTTCTCTTTTGCAGCTGTTCCATATAACGGCCAGTAGCTCTTCCTGCTTACGCATCCTACAACAGTGCGGGCAACATAATCCTATGCATAATAAAAGTATTTATGTAGGTATTGATGATTTTGCCTATAAAAAAGGTAAGGATTATATGAGTGTGGTCGTAGACCAGATGACACACATACCTATTGCTTTGTTAGAGGATAGAAACGGAGAAGCACTTGATAACTGGCTCATCCGGAATCCTCAAATACAATATATAACGAGAGACCGTGGAAGATGTTTCACAGAGGCTATAAACAGAATAATTCCTGGTGTTACACAAATCTGCGACCGATTCCATCTAACCAAGAATATGACGGACACAATGATACCGGAAATAGAGAAAATGATTCGTCAGACTAAGCAAAAGCTCAAATACGAATATCCTGACAGAGACACGGCTTCTTCGTTAATTCTTCAGGACATATTTAACATGGGAGATGTCCGACACAGAGAAAAATTGAAGATATACAGGGAAAGCCTAAACTTAAAAATGCAGGGGATGACCATTGAGCAGACAGCCGCACATTTAGGCAAGAAAAGTCGCTACATTTATAAGCTCATTCACAACAGGAGAATAGGGGCATACTTGAATGAGCAACAGAAGACAGCTCTTAAATATGTATCCGAACTGGCTACAATCATTAGTGCGGGCTGTATTACCCGAAATATATTGGCACAAAAAATGGGAAGTAAAATCAGTGGCGCACTTATTGGAAGGATAACATCCAGCTTGCGAAAAATGTATCAACAAAAGAGGAAAGAAGTCAAGGAGCATAATGAGAGCATTGAAAACGGAAGTAAAACACAGAGAGTTTCACAGAATCAGATACGCAAATACATTCTAAAGGGAGAATCGGATAATCCTAAACTAGCGGAACTGTATAAGTCCTCACCACAGATAAAAGAACTCTTAAGCGTGTGTCAGAATTTCAGAGATATGATTAATGGGAACACTTATGATAAGGATATTAGAAAGTGGATTGAAAAAGCGAAGGCAACACGGAATATGGCACTGACGAACTTTGCATATGGTATTGAAAAAGACTGGGAGGCAGTACAGGCAGCTATTGATATCCCCTTTAGTAACGGATTACTGGAGGGGACAGTGAATAAAATTAAAGCGGTAAAAAGGCAGATGTACAATAGGGCAGGAATTAAACTACTGAGAGCCAAGATTCTTTATTCACAATAGATAAGGTTTTAGGGAAAAAGTGTGATTGTAATGTAAATATCACCCCTCATATCGGGAGACATACCTTTGCAGTTTTGGCTATATTGAAAGGCATGCCGTTAGAAACTTTGCAAAAAGTATTAGGACACAAATCGATTCTTTCCACACAAGTCTATGCTGAACTGATCAATCCGAAGGTTGGGGAAGATACGGATAGGATGTGCGACAAGATTGGTTCCGTGTATCGCTTGGCCAATTAGAATAAGTATGAAAAAACACCCTTCAGCAAATGTTGAAGGGTGTTTTTTTCGTATTCAGGCAGGTTGCTTATTTCAAAGTAACGCCTGAAATCTTTATAGTTCTTTTTAGTACCTCGTATAGCCCGCTTTCCGGATAGAGCAGTTTACCCCCGACAGAGGTAATTGAGGTATAAGGTATTGCCTTTTCATCCCGTAGTGTTTGTAATGTACGCTTGGAAACATGAAGCATCCGGCATACCTCATCTCCACTCAGATAATGTTCGTCTGCAATCGTCGGACGTATCCGTGCCGCAGCAGCCTCCAGATTTTTTCCTGTCCGTTTGATCCATCCGGTAAGTTCCTTGAACTCTTCCGAATCTTTAGTGATAATGTCTGCCATACTCTTTATTTTCTTTTTTGATTAGTCCTTCCTCCAGAATTTGCTGGATGTCCACTTCTTTATAAAAGAATTTTCCACCGATATTAGAATAAAGGAATCAGCCCGTTATCCCGGTAAGTCTGCAGTGCCCTTTTGGAAATATTGAGAGCCAGGCACACATCCTGCGCATCCAGTCACTTGTCCGGTGTTACGGGGGCTATTTTCTTTTGAAAGTCCATCATTTGCACGTACAGCATACTTAGTTGTTTCTTCAAGTCCTGATAAGCACTTGTTTCGATAATTGTCAGTTCCATGATTTATAAATTAAATTGTGAATAATGAAATTGGGTGCAAGATAAAGGGAATATTACTATAAATCAATCGTTTAGTTTCCAGTGTCGTTAATAGTCATTAATAGTCATTTTTGTCAGCGTAGCTTTTCTTATACTTTTTTATTTAACGGGGGAGTCGTGAAATCCGACATCCCTTATACAAATGGTAACTCTTTCATCTTTTTTCCTTTTTTGCCCTGCCACATTTCTTTATGATATGGATTTCTTCGGAGAAATCAGAAATATGAGTATCTTTGGAACGAAATATAGATTTAAATGGCAGGCAATAGCCTTCCAATTAGATATAGACATAACATTCGCAGAATGTCTCAAGACGGAAATCTGGTAAATTTCAATGAATAGAGGCTTTTGTGTATTGCTTATGCTATGCTTTGTCATAGCGTGGCTTACACAGCTACTATTCATAGGTTTACCAGAACCTCCGTCTTGGAGTTGGGTAAGGCCACGCTTTCTCAAATACTTCTGCCGAATAATATTTATAGGTTAAATATTATACTTATGGCAAAACCCAATTACTTGCAATCACTACTCTTGACGGATACCTCTTCGACAGGACTGTTTCTTCCCTTTGTGGGATAATCCGAACAAATATGGCCTCACCAAAATACGGGAACGTGCTACACAGACTCTCGGGCCGGATGTATCTTTCATCTCATTGACACAATGGAAAAAGAAAAATGAAGGTATTTATTTCATAGAAGCGGCTCCGGATACAATTTCCGTTATAAGCAGCATGTTCAGATACTGGTTGGTGGATGAAATCATCCTTTTTGTCGCACCGTATATCCAAGGGACGGCATACGTCTGTTTACAGAAATTCCCGGTCCTTCCTCATGGGAAATGACCGGGAACAAATGTTTCAGATCCGGTATTTGCAGGCTGGCCTACAAACGGATTGAATAACCTGCAATTATCTTCTTATCCTGACTGACTTGGTTTAGACAGGCATCTTATATTTCTCCCAATATTTTCTTGCCTTGTCCGGTCCTATCCAGTTCCGTTGGTCATCGATTCCCCTGTCCGAGAGTTGTTTCCTGACCAGCTTCTGGATATCAATCTCCCCTTTGGCTATCTTGATCAGCAGTTCGGAAGCAATCGTATTCAGCATTAAGTCCGGATTCAGTTCATCCGGTATCTCTTCCATTTCTTTTTTCATAAGTCGCTTCTTTATTTTTTAGGTTTATTATCCTTGAAAGTCATCTCAATCCTGTAATTGTCATCCAGCTCGAGTGATGCCTCATACTTCTTTCCTTTCTTGCTGGTAAACTTCAGATATCCGGTACGTTTCCCCGATAGCAGCAGGAGCATCTGATTATCCGTCAGTTCCCTGCCGTTGAACGTTCTAAATAACAGGAACCCACAATTGGGATCGCTGCATTTGGCGACCTTGTTAAAGACGATAATCGTTTCTGCTCCGCATTTGGGGCAGTTACAATGTGGCAAGTCCGGATGGTTAAGTTTCAGGGCAAGCAGTTCCGAGGTGATTTGTTGGGTATAGGAATTGATGCTCTGAGTAAATGTTTCCGTGGAAACTTTGCCGGTTTCGATTTCATGCAAGGCGCATTCCCACCCTCCGGTCATGCTCACGTTGGCGATCATCTTCTCTTTTACAATATCATATACTTCCAGTCCTTTGGGAGTGGGAATCAGTGACCGTCCGTTTCTTTCCACATAGTGTCTGGCAATGAGCAGTTCGATGATTCCGGCACGTGTAGCCGGTGTACCCAAGCCGGAATCCTCCATTGCCTCTTTTTCCTTTTCATCGTCCAATGTTCTGCCACAACCTTCCATCGCAGCAAGCAGGCTTGCCTCAGTGAATATGGGCTGCGGTTTGGTTTTCTTGACCAATGTATCAATACCGAGCACGGGCAATATTTCGTCTTCCTGAAATTCGGGCAGAAGACTTCCTTCTTCTTTCTCACTGGGTTCGTTATAGATGCCTCTCCACCCCCGGAACTTTGATTTGGCTTCCTTTTATCCCGAAAAGAACGCTGTTACAGTCCGCTTGTACGGATACCGTTTCTTTCAGGCATTTGCCGGAGAAAGCCTCCAACATGCGTCCCGCGATCATGGAATAGATATTCTGCTCGTCAAGGGAAAGCCTCTGGGGATAGTTCTCCGTAATGATTAACGCATGATGGTCCGTCATCTTGCTATCGTCCACACAGTGCCGGTTTAAAGGCTGGTTACAGAGGTTTTCCGCATGCCATGTGAAACGGGGATGTTGCTTAAGCAGGCCGATGAGGGAAGGGACTTGTTCGAAGATGTCTTCTGTGATATAGCTACATCCGGTACGGGGATACGAAATGTAGCCTCCTTCATATAATTTTTGAGCAATGTTCAGCGTCTGTTCTGCGGTCAGTCCGAGTTTGGTATTGGCACTTCGTTGCAGGGCGGTCAGGTCATAAAGTAGCGGAGCTTCTTCTGGAACCTCTTTCTTCTCCACTTGCACCACTTTGGCTGTCGTCTCTTCATACACTTTTTTACGGTCCACATCGAGTTTTTCCGGTGTATCATATTTCCCGGTACAGGTTAAGACGAGTTCTTTCCCTGCTTTCGTTGTCCGTAGCTGTAGCAGATAATAGGGTTTGGCTATAAAATCCCTGTTGTCCAGATATCGACGGCAAATCATGCCAAGTGCCGGTGTCTGTACTCTTCCCAGAGAATAGTTACTCTTGCCTGCAGCCATGCTCAAAGACAGGCTGGCATTCATACCGACGACCCAATCTGATTCTCTCCTGGCTTTAGCGGCACGGTACAGGTTGTCAAACTCCTTACTTGATTTGAGGCTATCAAATCCTTCCCGTATCGATTTTTCTGTCATGGAAGATATCCACAAGCGTTTGGTTTCCTTATGATATCCCAGATATTCAAGCACATATCTCATAATTAACTCTCCTTCCCGCCCTGCATCAGTACAGGATATCACTTGATCAGCCTGACCCAACAGTTTACGGATTACTTCCAATTGTTTCAGAGCCGTCGGATCAGCCTTGTATCCATCTTCGGTTTTAATCTGACGGACAACCAGTTTGAACGGGTCGGGAATAATAGGCAGCATCTCCTTTTCCACATGGACAATGCCGTAGTCTTGAGGCAGGGCCAATGCCAACAGATGGCCGTAAGTTCATGTGACGGCATATCCGTTCCCACTCAAGTATCCTTCCTGTTTCTCCGTTACGCCCAGGACCCGGGCAATGCTGCGTGCCACCGAGGGCTTCTCACAAATACAAATTGTTTTCATGTTACTTTCTTTTTTAATATGAATGACTATTTAATTTTTTACACTCTTGACCTTTGATTTTTCTTTTCCGTACCCTTTTTCTTCGGTTCTTTGGGAATGGAGAGCTTCTTTCTTTTTCCGATACTTGTATGCTTTCCGTCAGATTCGGCAGGGGTATTTCCTTTGCCGGAAAACGGCTGATTAAATCCATTGAGATTCCTGACATTCCCGCATTCAGTTTCACCTGATCTGCCGGTTGGAGGTATTTCTCCCCGTTCTTTCCGGTTGCCAGTTCGTACATGACTGTTTCACGGCCCTGGAGGATTCCTTCGTAATTTTGGTAAGGAAGGTTTGATTCAGACAGTCCGTTCTGCTGAAGCATCCCACAAATCTCATCGGGTGGCAATCCTCCGAACTTCCGGTCAAAAGGAGAAGAAAGAATGTACTTGTATGTTGCCAGAAGCTGCTTTTCATGGCTCATATCGGGACATCCTTCATATTCCTGCAGTTGTTTGATTTTTCTTTTCAATGCTGTTCAGAGCTTTGAAAGTATGTCTGTCCTTATTCTGAATAGGCATACTACCCATTCGGACCAGTTCCATCTGGATACGGTTCAGGCTGGACGTTTCCCATTTATTCAACAGATTACTGCGATTGCTCCGGTAATCATCCCGGAGGATAGCGATTGGATTTTTGGTACGAAAGAATAATCCGATCCGTTTTCCCCATGAGGGTTCGTGGAGGTTGGACGCGCTCCAGCGGATCGTGTTGAAACGGTAAGTATCCATGAATCTCCTGAAATGATTCCGGCTGGTAAACAGGTTTCTGAAAGTTTGCAGGAATGCTTTCCTTCCGGCAGCCCTGCGGCTACGTGGTATCTCTTTTTCGGGAATGAATGTATTATTTATCAGTTCCATATGCATTATAATTTGGGCTTCGCCTGCTTTTTAACGGAAGCGGTTTTTGTCTTGACCTTTTTTTCTTTTCATTGCCACAGGACAGTCCGGGCTTGTCTTGCGGTTTTCGGCTGTTTGAGCTTCTCCTTTCTTAGAAACAACAACAGGCGGGCTTACCCGATGATAGTTCTTCCGGACTCCATCCCTGTTTAACAGTGTTTGCGCCAATGACCTGGCAGCATTTTGTAATTCATCCATCTTCTGCCGGAAAGGATAATCCCGGTACAATTCCTTTTGCCGGGTAATCTCACGGATACCTTTCTCCACAAACAAGCAAATCCTTTTTATAGGCAAACGATTCGTCTGCCGGTAAATAGGCGTATCCTCTGGCTGCTATGTCCTGAAGTGTCATAATGTTCCGGTTACGGATAGAGAGTTCCAATGCGCCGGCTGTGACAAACCGGTTGAGATTTTCTCCCGTAGGATGCATGTCGAAAGTGACGGACGGCTTGTAATTCGCCAGAATTTCCATCCCGGCCTGCGGCATGGTGGTCTGATTCCCGTTGAGAGTTCCAGCATCCGGCGGGAGACGGTTTCTATCCGGTAAATATTCAATGACTCCACATCCTGCAAAGAGCTTGAGTAGAAATTGTCCGCTGTCGATTGCAGGTAATCCCGAAACTTTATAGTCCCGGAAAGTCCGTCATTGAATACGCGGACACCTTGTTCCGTTTCAGCTATGGTGTAGAACTGTTTGGCTTGCTTTCCTGCCGCAATCTTCTCCATCGCATCTTCGTGTGCAATAAAGCACTTTATAAGCTGGTGAGTAGTCCAGATCCCGGATATTCTCTGCCGTCAGTTCCCTTTGGCATGCTCTCAAATAAGCCGCTTTCCGTAAAGGTACGGAGTTGTTTTCAGTGATGCCTCCGTAAGAGGCGATGAAACTGAGGGCTTTCTCACTGTCTTTCGCCGGTAGTTCGCTGGTGAAAGGAATATCTTTTAGCAGGTATTCCCTCAAAATGCAGCAATAAGTTATCCGGTATGGTTTTCTGATCCATAGCAATCCGGGCGGTCAGATCCATAAATACCTGAAAAGAGTCCTTATCCGTCGGAACATACGACACGACCATGACAGTCGAGACTTGATTATCCGGCTGTAACACAATAAACAGGCTCTTTAAATCCGCTTTAGCGGTGAATGTATCTTTTATTTTTTCCATCCATGCAGGCATGATAATCAGTTTTAGATGCGGGGATTATGTGACTTGTTCTGACGGGCAGCCGTCTTTCTTTTCCGAAGCCGCCGGTCCGGTCAGTTGCAACGGAGGACAGGTCAGTCTGTATCTCAGGCCAAGTATCTTGTCCGCGAGTTGCTGCTGCCTGTTTTGAATATTGTAGAATGCCTTTTCACTATATCCCTTTTTGGATTGCAGTTCGGACATTTCTTGATCCAGCGGTTTAAAATTTCCTTTGTGGGTGAACTCCTTATAGCTTTCATTAGTATTGAAATCAGCCGGTAATCCGTATTCCCGTATAAAGAGCAGGGTGAATATCTCGGCATTCTCCGGCGTTACCGAAAGCCGGTAATCTTCCGTAAACTGTTTGAATGCATGGTATGTCGGCTCTATGGGATAGCCGCCTTTCTTCAACAGCTCGGATTGCTCTATCGGATACAATGGCATTTTCGCCAGCTGCCCGTAGAAAGGATTGGACCGGAAAAGGTCCAGATGCTCCTGCATGTAATGCTCCGTGCTATGGTTCGGGCAGGAAATATAGAATTCTCTGATTCGTCCCAGAGCCTGTACTTGCGGAGTGAAGAAACGGTCAGTCAGATTTTGCAGGTAACACTGTTTATAGATGGCTCCTTCATCCGTGGCGGGCAGGTAGACGGCTCCTTTGGGAGTCTGGAGGGAAATGATGGGGGTCTATCTCTTTGTTTTGCAGGCTGTCGGGATAAGCCCGTAATCACGTTTCAGGATATAGGCCGCCTGATCCCGGATCTGTGATTTGACCTTCTCCTGTCCGCCTTTATTTTCAGCCGGAATATTCTGCAGCGCATTGAACTGGGAGTTGAAAGAATTCTTGTGTATGAACGGAATCCTTCTGGTTGTATAGTCTATCCCATAGATTCCTGCGGTTTCCTGTAAGGATAGTAACCGGAGTATCTGGGCATTGGCAATACTGGGGAGCACGTTATAGGAGGAAGCAAACTTGTCATAGGCATCGAATGTCGGTTCTATGCGGTGGCTCCTGTCCAGCCGGGCATTCCGCAGGATAGTCGCATCCAGATATTGTGCTTTCTCCGGCAGAAAAGAGTTTGTATATAAGGAGAAGGCATTGGGAGATGCTTGGAATGCCTTTACCACTTCTGCGTCCGGACGGGTCAGCTTGTACAGGTTGACAAACTCCGGTTTCTCTTCGTCCGTAATGAAGAAACGGTCGGCCCAGATGTTGCATATAGGCATGGCAGCATGTCTTTCCAAAGCCGGAATATTCGAACAGAAGCACTCCTTTGGCGGTTTCCACGGCGGTCAGGGTTTCCGACGGATCGTCGTGGGAGAGTATCCTGTGCCAGCGCGAACCGTTTGGCTTCCGGCTGTACAAGCAGGTGGTCGGCAAGTCCGCTGGCTACCAGCATGGGCAGGCTTTTTTCTTCATCGTGAGAATGCAGGTATTCCAGTCCGCGCAATGAGACATTGCCCTGCATGCTTCCTCCGTTCCGGGTGATGAATTTTTGTACCAAGCTGTTATCCTTGTCAAAGAGCCGGATATCCGGGTAGCTTACTCCTGCCGGAAACTGGTAGCGGCACAGATAAAGATCCGGCAAGTGGCTTTGGACAAGGGACGGCTTGTACATTTCCCTTTGCCGCTGGAGGTATTCGGTGAATCGTTGATTCATCATCGATACTTCTTTCTCCGGCATCAGGTGCATCTCCAGTTGTCGGGGTTGCCCTTCCAAGTCCTGGGTAACAAAGAAAATCATAATGTTTGAAATCTCTTGCTTTTTTGCATACGATTGAAATTTAAAATAGTTACATGGTGATACTTCTACTCTTTTTTCTTTTCCTGTTTGGGCGGTTCATAGCCCCGTACCGCATAGTCCGTCTGTAGGATTCTCTTTGCCGTATCCTTGATGGTCCGTTCAAGTGCATTTTTCAGCAGTGTGCCATCCTGCTTCCCACATAAGACAGCCTGATCCGTTCATCCAGGGAGACAAAGCTGTTTTGATGGTTGAACCGGCTGTCTTTTTCCAAATTCCCGATTTGCCCGGTCTTGCAGATCCGGTCGAGTACGCCTATGTTATAATTCTTCTGGCTCTTGCCCAGATTCAACTTTTCGGCCAGTTGGTTATAACATTCCAAAGAGGGAGCCATGCTGCATTCTACCGCCGGGGTATAGTTGGCTATCATATTTGAATCCAGGAAATGAGCCTTTGGGGAAGGTATATCTTTTTAAGCCATGTTCAAACATGTTCGAACACTTTGACGCCTCTTTGATCAGATTGATATTGGAAGTGCTGAAATAATATATTTGCAGTTTATCCGCATCCCTGTAAACCGGCGAGAAGAAATTATCGCCAATATGCCTAGGTATTTCTGCACACTGTATCCCCTGCCGGTATCATTGAACATCAGGACTCCCTGGTTCGTATTTATTGCAGTAATCACCCTGTTGTAGATATCTTTTTTCCTTTTCTTGATGGAATGCGGTAAGCGTTCAGTTGTTTTTCAGCAGGGGATTGTCTTTGGCCTTTTGAAGCATTCTCTGGATGCTATCCACATTATGGATGCCATAAGGAGATGTATTCTCGTAAACGAAGGCGATATCCCGCAATGGGAAATGAGTTGCACAAGACAGTCCTCCGTTATGGGTCATGTCCTTGATGAACCTTTCAATGTTCCCCCGGTTGTACAGCACCCTGATATGGTATTAAATAGACTTCTTCCTTAGGAATGTAGGAGCCTTTTCAAGGCCAGTTCTGCCTGCCCGAAAAGAAATTTGCCGCCATCTGAATTGATGCCATAACGATTCTCTATGGTCTGAAATGTTCAATCTGCCTGTTGCTGTTCAAATTGAAACCAATGTATGTACTCATATTATTTTATGGTTTAGATGAATGGTTGATTAAGATAGTCTATGCCGTTTCGACGGGTCGGGAACTTTTTATTCTTCATTTTCTGCTCCATTTTCTGTTTTTCTTCCAGGTCTATAGTCCATGGAAAACAGGTCATGATCTTGTCCGGGCAGCAAAGGGAGATTCTTTTTGTTTCATGGACTCATCATCCAGCCGGATATAGACAAAGTAATCCAGTTCCCCTTTTCCGGTTTCTTCAATGGCTGTTACTGTTCCTTTATAGGGAACAACGGGAGTTTCCTCTTCGGATCGTTCTCTACAATCCGCGCTCCGAGGTACATCTGACTTTTAGGTATCATATCGCTTTATTTTTAAACGGTTATTGTTATGTCTGTTCTTATTCTCAGTCTTTTTAACGGTATTCTTCTTCTTCCGGCAGCGGACAGAGCAGTCCGTCCTTTATCACGTATGTCCTGACGCCGAAGGGCTTGGAGGAACCCCTCAATTCTGCCCCTGCTCCAAAGTCAGCCTTTGCAAAAAAAAGGAGATGCCTTGTCGCCTCCTTGTTGTTTTCCGGGAGATACAGTGCGTATCCCGAAGCCAGTGCCGTCTTTTTGAACTTCATTCAGTTTTCGGCTTCCGACGGTGAAGGTAACGGTGGAGTCATTCAACATATTCTCAAAGGGAACGGTGCCCTCACATCGAAATCCTTTTCAAAATTCCATCGGCAGCCTTCCGGATTTCCGTAGACAACCGCTTGAACTTTCCCGTATCGAATTCGCCGGCAGATTTAACCTGCGTGACTTTTTCAAATTCCTTGGCATACGGCAGCAGTTCATTGAAATAGGTAAACGGTTGTTCATGAATATTCATATAACCGTTACGCATGACGGTCAGCAGCCGGTAAATGTCATGGTTCTCCCGGCTGATGGAAACCTGCGTATCCTTATTGAAATGCCAGTCGGTGGCGAATTTTATAAAATCCCCGGCTGTCGCGCTTCCATCGAATGGTAGCATACCGGTTTTAAACTGTCGATGAATTCTTTGGGCAGTTCGTCAAGACCGATATAGGATGCCGGATAAAAATCGAAGGAATAATCCAGTTCCATCGGTTTGCACGGCTTGTAAGCGGCATCTATGAGAGGAACCAGGTTCTTGTCCATGAACGTACTGTCGTAGACGGCCAGATGGCCGGTATCGTAGTGCGGGTCGAAGTAATGGTCCGTGATGTACCGGATGCACTCCCTGAATCCGTGCCTGCCGATCTCGTTACCGGAAAAGATAAGGTATCCGAAGTCATTCTCCACCACTTTTAAGGGGAATGTGTACCGCGGCTGGCACCGGTACAATGTCCTTTTTTCCTGTTGCTGTAATCGAAACTCAAGTATGCGGGTTCCTGCATGAGATACTTCTTCAATATGCCGCCGTCCGGTTCATTCTTGTATTTATAGGTATAGACCGCATCACGCAGGGAAATGCGTTTGGCAGGGGGAATGCAGTGTTCTTGAAAATACGGCAGCAGTTCCTTGCTGATATATTCCTCGAAAGGGGTATGGGTATCTACCGGTGGAACCTGCCTCATGTTCGCCAGGTCAAACCGGAGCAGTTCCGTATCCGGAATATAGGGGCAGCACTCCGCTTCCTTGATATTGTCAATCAGGAATTTGCGGAACAGGCTGTCCGCATCTCCTTTCTGAATGAATGTGAGGGCATTTCGGGGCTGGTGGGGAGAGTACTGATGGTAACGGTCCATACCGACAAAATACTTCCCGGCTTGTCGGGATCGAAAAAAGGATTTTCCATTTGGTTTCTCTTTGTCCATATTTCTACAATTTAGGGTGGGTATTTCTTTTCTTTTTCACGTCCTGCTTTTTTATTCAAAGCCTTTTCGATGACTGTTTTCACTTTGAACACCTGTTTGTTCGCAGGAGGATCCTTAGAAAATACGATCCGGGTGAAATCCCCGTTTATCCATGCATAGGCATGGGACGGGTTGCTTTTTGCCTCTCCCGGCAGGAAGAGTCCGTGCCCTGCCGCCAATACTTGCCGGTGAGGGGTAAAGAGCCGGACACCGTCTACGGTGACACATTCCATCGGGTCGCGGAGGATGTTCCCAACAGTCCGGTGTCCACGCACATCGTAATACTGCTTGAGGAGTTTGTCCAGCAAGGCTTTATCCTGGCCGGTTTCTTCTATCTGCTGCCGGATATCCGATGCTGTACCTTGTTTGAAAGCTCCAGTAATTTACGGTCCTTGCTTTCTATTTCCTCCAAAATATCAGCGATATTACGGTTGCGATGGCTGCTGGTACAATGCATATTGTGGCAGAAACTACCGAAATCCTCCCAGGTCGGCTTCATCTCATTCCGGTAGACCAGCTCCATTTCCGGTGTCTTATCCATCTGCAGGTAAGCATATTCCGGGTACAGGCCTTCACCCGGATTGACATAGGATCCATCCTTTAGGACTCCTTCTGCCCGGTAAACATTTACCGGACCAAGATTGAAATGGGGATCGAAGTAATGGTCTGCCATAAATTGCAGAAAGTCCTGCCTGTTTTTCTGTCCTTCCGTCGTATCAGTAAAGAACACAAAGCCATGGGCTGTCTCTATGGCTGTATAGGATTGTTCAGGTTGCTTCATATCATTACATTTTGAGGGAATTGTTCCTTTTCGTTTTCGATACCTTTTCAAAGCCGGTACATATGGAATGATTTTGCCGTTTTTCTCCTGATACACGGTCTTGTTTACGGGAGATTTGGTATATGCCATTACCCGGTTGCATGTCTTTTCGGCATGGAGGAAATGTAAATCTGGCATTGACTTGGATATTTGGGGACAGTAGATCCACTTTCGCTTCCAGCAAGGCTTGCCTCATGGCTTCGCCGGCATCGGTTCCATTGATGAGAAACGGACGCTCCTGTCATTCAGTGTCCTTTCCAATGTACGGTGTCCACGGACATCGAAATCCGTCAGAAGGATATTCTTCGCTTTCCAACGCATGTCATCCAGCACATCTGACGAATCTGGCCCCGAGGACTGTCCGTTGATACAGTCGTCTATCCGGGTGACATACTCCTGAAAGACATTCCGGTATCCGAAATGGGATCATTTATTATATCCGCTTGAATCCGTTCTCCATCAGATACAACAGTTTGCTGATATCCGCATTGTTACGGCTCGCAGGACATCCGGCAAATTCATTCAGGCGGAGAAATTCAGAAGCGCTCGGCTCCATGTCCGTTTCAAACGCCAGTTTCCACTGTTTCCGTCACGGAAAGCCTCTTTTTGAGAATACAGCATTATCAAAATCATATTCCCCTTTTCCGCTTTGGGGATTCTTCCGGTAGCAGGCATCCACCAAAGGACAGATATCGTCGGACAGGCAGTTGACGTTGTATTGCCTGACAGGACCGGGTTCGCCATGAACCCAGAAATAATTGCCGGATAACTGTTGGTAAAAAGCTCTTCAATCCCTCCCGTCCCATTTTGGTATCACTGAAAAACAAGATTCCTTTGGACGTTTCCACAGCATGCAGCGGTAATTTGTAAACCGGATTATAATCATACCTGGCAGCCAGCTCATCCTGCTTCTGATGAAAATGGACCAGCTCGTCCAACTGCTGTGTGGTCAGTTTCGAAGTTCTCCCGATATCATGAGGATATCGCTGCGTGACTGCGCAAACAGGACATTTCTCAGATTGGTACTTTTTTATTAGAGGAGCCAGTCCCTTTTCCCGGATATAGGGTAGTAATACCTGATTTATATATTCCTTTGGAAATATCTCCGGAGATAGCCGGTACATCCGTCATCTTCAGGGAATGAATAGATTTCCAGACGGGTATTCGGTACGAAGGCGGAGTATTTGGCTTTTTATCGATTGTTGCTGAACAAGGCCATAAACGTATAGACAGGGTCTTGCCTGTCGGGATTGGCAGGATAAAGCATATAGGAGGATTCTGCATGGGGTTTCTCCTGCCGGTTTCATAACCGACAAGGAGCTGGCCTTCACCGTCTTTCCTGAAAAGCTCGTCCAATAGTTTGGGATCATCAGAAATATAGGTTGCCATTTTTTCTTACATTTTAGGGTGTGATGGACGGTTTACGGGTACGCGGTTTCTTTTTCCGCTTGCTGTGAGGCTTCCTCTTTTTTCCGGGGTTTTCCGGCTACTTGTACCGGTGCATGGGGCTGCTGCTGGCTTCCGTCTTGTTCCTGACCTTGTTTCTGTACCTCTTCCAACTTCTTGGTGCTTCTTTCCCAGAGGAATTCCACCCCTCGCTCGGCGGCACTCATCTGGATGGAGGTGGCATAAAATTTTCCATTATTAGACTTTGAAACGGATCGGTACTTCCTCACCGCGCACGGCAGCATCGTATTCTTTCGGAGAAAGCGTATAATCTTTCACCTTACGCGGAATGCGTGCCTGCTCTACGGGCATATGGAACAATTCATTGGTCACCGGGTCTTTGGAAAGGTAGCAGGATTTGGTTTCTTTGGTACGGTAGTCAATGACTACATCCACCGCCTTGCCGAGATTGCCGGTCTGGTTCAGGGCCTTGAGGTCTTCTTCCGTCAGGACATGTCCCCTGTAGTCTTCCCCCGATCTTGGGAGCCTGACGGATGTAGTGGATGTCGAACTTGACAGCTCCGTTCTCGTCGCGGAACAGGGAGAGTTTGGCATCCCCGTTTTCACGCCCCAGCTCGGAATTTTTTGCCACACGGAAAGCGATAGCGAAGTCTTTCCCTGCAACATTCTTTCGAGGCTGTCCTTGCGTTCTTCAGTCCGTTAATGCCGTATTTGGCGGCCTGTTCCCAATTCACTTCCCGCTCGTTGAAGCGATGGTTATTATACACCCTGGTCGAAGCCAGTTCCCTTCTGACTGCTTCGTTCTGTGGTTCCTGCGCCGCTTCGATCTTTTCTTTTTGGCCTTTGCTCTACGAGCGTTTCCTTCGGCATGTTGTAGAGGGAGTAACGACCGGGATTATTGTACTGGTAGAGAAAATTCTTCCCGAAGTTGGTGAAGAAGTTTCACGTTGGTCCACTTTGATAAACTGGTCCCTGTTCGCCTCGTTAGCTTCGAGCGTTTCCAGCTCTCCGTTCGCTGCGATTCCTTTTACACCTTTGGCTTTCTGCTCTTTCTTGTCATACGCCATCAAATACCCGTGTTCCGGGGTTGCTTCCTTGTTTTCAGGAGCTAAATTCACATCGTTCATATACGTTAATTTTAAAGATTAATGAATCATTTACGAGGGTAAAATTACTATCTTTGTCATTAAATAGTTTGATTATGAGGAAGTTGTCATTAATTGTCATGTTCTGTCACTTATTGTCATGTCCGGCTTTTGCACAGTCCCCGTCAAAGGGATATAAAGCCGGACTCAGTGCTGTCATCTACCGTATCCACTCTGCCCGGCAGTGAAAGTCTTTCATATGAGACAGCCGGTTGCCGGTTACCGTACTGGCCGATTATCCTATTCTGTATCCATTGAATGAAAGTCGGAGGAGGTATGCCGTTTCTTCCGGTTTCGGTATAAGGATGCATCCGGTGAAAAAGAAAAGGATACTCCATGCCGGAGTGGATCTTGCCGCACCCTATGGCACGCCGGTCTATGCTTCAGGAAGCTTGGGAAAGTCGTTGAAGCCAGGTATAGCAGCAGTTACGGCTGGTACATCGAAATCCGGCACGCGGGCGGCTTTTTCCACGTTGTATGCACACTTGAGCAAATTGCATGTGAGGAAAGGGAGCGATGTACGCATAGGTCGGCATATCGGCAATGTCGGTCATACCGGCATAGCGACCGGCAACCATCTGCATTTTGAACTGAGAAAAACGGGAAGCCGCAGAATCCGTTGCAGTGGGTGATACTAGTTCAACAGACCTATCCTCAACGACTTAGCTGGAGGAGAAATCCAAAGGTGACAAAAGCATGTCGGTAAAGTCATTAGTCAGCTAAATACCAAGCTGCGACTGCATGGCGAGAGGAAAAGACAGACACAAGGATGAAGCCTGATTGGTTGAACGATAGTTCTGCTGCACACGTACCAGCCCCGACGAAAGGTATTTGATTCACGTCGGGCTGAAGCACCCCATGTAAACCGAAATTACAATGGAGCAGGAGCTGGCTTCAGAGCAACCACAATAAGTGGAATAGGAACGTAAGTCGCATCCGACAGTCTGCCGAGCCAAACAGTTATTGTGAAAGCAAATGGGGATTCCCTAAATCAGAATGCCGTAAGGCTATGGGCATAGGACCCTGAATATCTGACATGGGAACGGAGCTTCCGTAGTAGTCCGAGCAAGGGAAAGCCTTGTACATGGCGAAGGGAAGCAGTTAGATAACTTAATACAAATAATGGAAAATGTGTGAGACATTATGAGAAGTCCTGAGCAAGTATTAAAAGCTTTAAACAAGCATGGTAAAGTTTCGGATTACAAGTTCGAAAGGCTGTACCGTATCTTATTCAATGAGGAGATGTTTCATGTTGCTTACCAGCGTATTTACGCCAAACCAGGCAATATGACACCCGGTACGGATGGGAAAACCATCAATCGGATGAGTCTTCAAAGAATAAACAAAGTCATTGCATCTTTGAGAGATGAGTCTTACAAGCCTAATCCGGCAAAAAGGATATACATACCCAAGAAAAACGGTAAGAAAAGACCGCTTGGAATTCCTTCCTTTGAGGACAAACTTGTACAGGAGGTGGTGCGCATGATTCTTGAAGCCGTCTATGAAGAGGTGTTTGCAAACACCTCACATGGATTCAGACCAAACAGAAGCTGCCATACCGCATTGACCCATATCCAAAAGACATTTACAGGTACAAAATGGTTTGTGGAAGGAGACATTAAAGGATTCTTCGACAACATAGACCACAATGTATTGATTGCAACTTTGCGGAAACGGATTGCCGATGATAGATTTCTAAGGCTTATCCGCAAGTTGTTGAATGCGGGATATATTGAAGACTGGAAGTTTCATAATACAAACAAGGGAACTCCACAAGGCGGTAATATCAGTCCTATACTGGCAAACATTTATCTTGATAATTTTGACAAGTATATGGAAGAATACGCCCTACGCTTCAATAAGGGAAAAGAAAGACACATCACCAAAGAATACAAGCAACTTAGCGATAAGATGCAACGCATCCTTAAAAGCATCAAGAACATACAGGATGCAGATGTCAGATTACAGCTTAGGGATGAGTATGAGAAACTGAGACGTGAAAGGCAAAAGATTGAGAGCAGAGACAGTATGGATGAAACATACAGAAGGCTTCGATACGTAAGATACGCAGATGATTTCCTCATTGGTGTTATCGGAAGCAAGGCAGAGTGCGTTAAAATCAAGTCGGACATTACCAAGTATATGGAAGAAAACCTCAAGCTGGAACTGTCACAGGAAAAGACATTGATAACAAACGCACAAAAGCCCGCGAAATTTCTTGGCTTCGATGTTTCAGTCCGTAAGTCTGATGCTATCAAGCGGGACAAGAACAATGTGCCAGCCCGTTATTACAACGGTAAGATAGTCCTAAAGGTCGCCATAGAAACGGTGCGGAACAAACTGGAAGAATACAGCGCCATCAGATACAAGGTAGAAAATGGCCGACAAGTTTGGTTTGCAAAGTTCAGAGGCAATCTTATGAAGAAGAAAATCGAGGACATAGTGGCGGCATATAACTCTGAAATCAGAGGGTTCTACAACTACTACTGCATTGCCAACAACGTGGCATACGCGCTCTCAAAGTTTGGATACATCATGGAGTACAGTATGTACCATACCATTGCAGGAAAAACCAATAGCACTGTAAGCAAAGTCATTGACAAATATAAGGTTGGGAATGACATTATAGTGCCATATCAGGATGCAAAAGGTAAATTACGGTACAGGAAATTCTATAATGAGGGATTCAAACGTAAACCACCAATGTACTATACGGAGGTAAACGACTTATCCTACACAATCGCAATTCCACAGCCGACACTTACTGAGCGATTGGATGCGAGAACATGTGAATTATGTGGAAAAGTCGGACCTGTAGTCATGCGTCATGTCAGAAAGCTAAATCAGCTTAAAAGAAAAACTGAATGCGACAGGCTGATGCTTGAAAAGCATAGGAAGACATTGGTTGTCTGTGAAAAGTGTTATGCCAAAATACACAGCCATGCTAAATAAAGTCATGTTATCAACGGAGAGCCGTATGCGTGGAGACATGCAAGTACGGTTTGGGGGCAGGTACGGGAAAACCTACTGCCGAAAGGCAGTAAGGCGTTCTGTACCGAGCCTACGCGCAGGCAAGGGCGGCAACATCATCGCTCTGGCAAAGGAACTTTATTGCTCCGACAGCCTGCCATACCTTGTTAAACCGGATAGCGGAACAGACACGCAAACGTTCATCCGGTCAGTTTTCTTTTCCCCAGCGTAGGACAGAACCGAGTTTCCAACATTTGGAAGTCCGTGACCTTACCCATCCGGCATTGCTCCGTTACCAATTCATTGACCGCTTCTCTTTTCTCGGCTATGGAACAGATGGAACGGAAGATGCTGATTCGCTGGATATGGAAACCGGCATAGAGGTCGTCGAAGAAGGTGTTCTCAGGGTTCTTTTGCCGGGGATCGGAGTTGAAAGCATTCATTTGGCACCGGTTTCACCTATTCCCTTGCAGAAATTTGCCAGGTTGATCTGCTCTTCATCTCCGAAGTCCTGTGGCATGTAGGAGGTGCAGGAGTTACCCTCATTGACCGGCTTATAAGGCGGGTCAAAATAAAATAGGAGTTGGCTCCGGTGTATTCTGCGGTCTGCCGGTAGTCACCGTCCAGAATCACAAACATCTTGCAGCAGCTTGTGGTTAAAGCGGATCAGTTCCTCTTCCAACAGTTTTACCCGTCCCCCGGCACCAAAAGTGACGGACAGCTTTCCGCTATGGTTCACGGAGTAGATGCCGTTATAACAGGTACGCATGAAGAAGATAAACAGGGCGGCACGGGTGATGTTATTCGGGTTTCCTTCATTGTAGTAGGTACGTTTCTCCATGAAGTAGACCCTTCTTCGGGTATGTTCCTCCAGCGCGATGTATTCGTCCTGTATCCGGGCAAGCACTTTTAATAAGCTGCCCGGGGATTCCTTGATGACGCGGTAGACATTGATCAGAGCCTCGTTGGAGTCGTTGATGACGCAACGGATTTCCGGATAGGCTTGTCTTATTCAGAAGAAGAGGGCGCCGCCACCGACAAACGGTTCTACATAGGTATCCATCTGTCCGAAGTCTTTCGGAAGGATTCGATAAGTACGGGAAGCAGTCTTCTTTTTACCTCCCAGGGGAAGCAGGGTTTTCCGGCAGGTTGGCCGGAGAACTTTTCTTTTTCCATGTTTACAACATTTAAATGATTAATAAATTAAATAGGGATT
>VOFE01000501.1_pt1 | contig 21106 bp, 21 predicted proteins | sample 5384071 | NCBI WGS metagenome assembly VOFE01 (sample SAMN12384724, study PRJNA508395) | human gut metagenome | isolation source: healthy gut D | host: Homo sapiens
TAATGCTGCATCGGATTCACTTGCTTGTAGGGACTGCCATCATGCACACCATCACATTCCGATTGCATTAAGTATAAAATTCACGACCTACTTTTGAAATATCCGGTATCTTATTGGATTCTATTTTATTGTTCAACCCGTAATAGGGTTCGGGATACTTCTTATTGTACACAAGAGAATTGAGCACGGTTCCCGAACAATGGCCGGTAACCAGTCGCTCGTATTATAACCAAGTGATGAAACCTCCTCAGCCGTTGCTTCCACATCACCTACTTTCATCATCTTCAGATATATTCTCCCTGATGCACTTCTTTTCGAATCCAACCAAATTCTATCGGTTGTTCTTGCATAGTTTGTATTACTGCTCTGTACGGAATATGCGACAGATAAAATAGAAGCAAAAAATGGATAACTTATTCATAAACGTCCTTATTTATGTTTTTCTGTAATATGTTTTATTACTGAACTACCGGAATAATCACCAGAAGGGAATACTATATTTATTTGTTCCCCATTCATACTTAATTGAGAGACTGCTCTTTATATAGAGGATCGGCTACAGCTATTTCATATTGTTTGTCTTTCTTCTCAATGTATATTATAACTTTCTTATCGACTGCCACCACTAAATCATCTGCAAACCGTATTTCACCGGCTCATAAAGACGGCAGCATACTGTCTCTTATTCTCATTGGAAATCGCTTGTATCTGTTCAGAGTTAACTATAATCTTAATTTCATTCTCAAACTTCTTATCTGTAAAATAAGAAAGAGGTTTATCAGGCATTATAATATAACAGTAATCCTCATGCTGCGGAGTAGTACCGTGCGAAACCCATAAGCTAAAAAATCTCTTTTGTTACTGGTTTATCACTTGCTGTTACTTCAAGTTCTCTCCAAGCACCGGTTTGCTTGGCTTTTCTCAACGTTACACTCTCATTTTGCGGAAAAATATACCCTACATTATCATGGTAAGCCCAATCAATATTTTTGTCGGACAAGTTATCCGTTAACCGATATGTATGTCCTGATAAGCCATATGTAACCTCACCATTTGCCAAACATTGATTTACCGAAGTACGAACTTCCTGCGTACGGGCCGCCTTAATGCCACTTCCCATACATACCATAGCATCTCCCATAAAAAGTAAGCTTTCCGAGCTTCACACCTTGATAAGCATGTTCATACGCCATTACTCCATTATGGGCATTACTAACGCCTCCGCCAAATTGATTCGAACCGAACAGATACCACCGTAATTCGGCAGTCGATTGATTAGCGACCGCCGTTGTTCCCGGTACCCGTGTCCAATCCCAGACAACAAAGGCGTCATCATATTCATGACCGGTAGTCATTATGTTAGTTGCTCTAATGGTAGATAATAGCCTTTCAAATTCTGCCCGTTCAACATTTCCGTACCATTTGTTCGTACGGATATGACTTTGGCAGACATATAATAATCAGAACCATGATGGGTCATAATGTTTGATTTCCAAAAATGTGTATTTTGGTACCGGAAAGGCTTCGCCACCAATATGCCGCTTCCATGCCTCATAATTCTCCGCATGAGCGGGATCAACTCTTTCATTAAATCTAATGTATGCGTGGACATATTGCTCAAGCAATTCGGGCGACATATCCCCCGCCCAATCGTTCCAAAATCATATGCCATTCTATATCCGAACATCTGTGTCCTTTCAGAAAAACATCTGATACCAACTTAATCTTATCCGAAGTGAAGAACTTCATAAAAGATGTTTTATTAGCTAAAGTAATATACTCTGCCAAGTCGGACAGTAGTGACATTCCATATCCACCCGAATAAAGTTGAGGACGGTGCTGATGAATACTATTATCTCTTTTCATTCCTTCATCATCTTTCTCTTCTACATATATGGTAGAAGCAATGGAATAAAATCCTTTGGCAATTAACTCATAATCATCTTCTATACAGCCTTTATGTATCAAGACTGCAGATACCCATGTTCTATTCTTTCCTTTATGGGCCATATTATCTGTCTTATCAACCAGATAAGAAGAAAGTCTCGTCACATCTTCTCTTTTCAACTCTTTCTTCAGCAAAAAGAAGAGGAATCATATATTGGGAAGGAGCACCGATGTCCCGTACCACCAATTTCAGAATCTGGATTAGCTATCCGGAAATAATCTAACCCAAGAATTATTTTCTTTCGCAATTCCTGCTCATGAAATAATTTATTTCGGGTTTACTATAAGCCAATGCCATGTTCTTTAATCTCTTGAGATGACGCTCTGCATCGAAATAGAAAGTCACTGTCTTATAATCAATATCTTTCCAGCTACCATCAGTTTGCATAACAGCCAAATCCTTTTCTGCTTGAGAAACGTCTACCGAATCCGACAAATATTCTTCCAACAATCTATTATATAAAATCTCTATATCTTTCTGTTTCTCTACAGCATAGCCGTATTCTCCCCAAAAGCATAGCACCAGACATATAAGTAGTAACCTTTTCATAATCATTCTTTTATCTATAATCATCACCGCTGCGCTCATTGCCGGAACGGAGACTTTAACATATTCATTTTGTGGTTGATATTTCTCTCTCATATTTAGTTGAAAACTTCCATCATCAGCTTCTACTTCGGCATCGGCAAAACGTATTCCAGATGAAGAAATCGGAGACGGTGCTGTAAGTCTAAGCAACTGAACCGAAGCAGGGGTGTCATTCAGCCGAACTGTGAAGGCAATATCATCTTACTTTTATTTAAAAGTGTAACTTTCAATGTTTTGCCATCGACACAAGCATATGCACTGCTGTTAGGAACAGAAGGTGAAATCACAGAAGGAACAATATTACCACCTTCACTTCCATATTTAAAAAGCAAGCATTGCATAATAGATAGGACGAGGATAGGAATTCTTTCTCATCCACTACAATAGGTGCATATTTACTAATACTACCACCATGAAAATTTACTCCCACCCCATTACTCAAAGCCACACTCCACATATAGTCTAACGCCCATAAAGCAGAAGCAAAAACATTGCTCACTCCTATTTTTCCACCTTGAGAGACTGTATTACATTCTGCCATACGATAAGTAATTCTGTGTTTTTGACATAAAAAATTCAATACTTGCAAATAACCTGATAAATGATTATCCGGTTCCAATATAGTTTTCAATTTACTGTAGCATTCTTACTGGTGAATTGTAATGATGTCCGGTCATCAAACTTATTCTGGAAGAGTAACTGTTCAAGAAAGACTCAAACCAACGGATATCCCCAGCAACTGCTGGCCCTGCTATAGTAATGTCAGGTAACCTCTCTTTTATCTTCGTATAATGTAGAAACCATTCTTTTTCATAATCGCTTATTGCATAATTTACAGGACGCAGATGTTTGTAATATAAATCAGGTTCATTACCTATCTGAAGAGCATAAAGAGCATTCTTTAATCGTTTTGCTACATATACAGCTTCATCCGAATTTTTCTCAGGATTATTCTCTCCCAGATTCAGTCCCCAGATAACCTTCCATCCTGTTAAATCTACAAATTTTGAAAAAGTATCTACATCTGTAGTAGTTAAAGAATCCTTCCTCATATAATCAATGCGTGGCATACCTGTCCATGAAATCTTATCACTACTATTTCCTCTAACCGTAAGATTCCATTTCTAAATTTTTCATCATTTGAATCAATACAAGATTATCAGGATGCAGATAACAGGAATTATCGGTCAACTGAGACATTTCATAGCTAAATCCCAAAAAGTCAGAAGGTATGATGGTATGTAACCGATAATCGGAAAGTACAGTAACAGTAACAGGTACTTCTTTTTCACCTTTTATATCCAGCCCCAATACAACAGGTGTTCGGATAAAAGTAGTACAACTATAATGAAGTGCAACTTCTTCATATATCTATAATTTTATTATTTTTCGGTAAAAACATCTACAACACTACTTCCTACGTAATCGCCCACAGGCAAAGTAAAAATAATATTGCTACCTTGTTCTGTTATAGTAACCCCGCTCTTCTCCATCATCTTTTTATTTAGAGTTAACGTTACATTTGCTTGTGTATATGTAGGATCTGACACAGCAATAGTATAAGTGTTACCTTTTTTCAATAAAGACAATAGAAGGCTTATCAGATGATATCACTAAACCATCGTCCATCTTTGTACTGGCGCTTTTATAAAAACAAATCCATACTTATTGCCTTTCAAGCCTGAACCGAACCATCATTTTGTGCAATATAAAGATCTATTTGCTCAGCTAAATCCCGAAATGCATTTATAGACTTATCCGGTACAACAATATATTGATAACTGGCATTCTCCGGATTAAGTCCGTGATTTATCCAGACACTAAAAACACTCTTATCTATAAGCCCCTGATTCTCCTGTAGCATTGATATCTTTCCAAGAACCTGCTTGAGACATATTTTGTATAGTAACATTATCTGTTCCTCTAAAAATATACCCTGTGTTATTATGATATACCCATTTCAATTGCTTCAATTGCATATTACTGTTTGATGACAGTTGCTTTTCTTGCCCATCATTATAAATAACCTCACCATTCAATAAATTCTGTTCTACAGAAGTCAAAACATTATCATTCTGAACATAGGAAATATCACTGCCTATACAGAACATCATATTATCAAAGAAAAAAATATGCTTTATTAGCTTGCAATTCATTGTATTTACCCTTATAAGCAATAATTCCATTTACACCATCACTAACGCCTCCACCAAACTCGTTATTACCAATCTGATAACCTTCTAAAGACGTCTTATCCTGATTACCAATAGCAGTTGTACCGAGGAATACGAGTCCAATCCCAGACCGGATATATATTATCATACTCCTTACCTGTTGTCATTATACTCGTAGCTCCTAAAGGAAGATTATACCCCTTTATGTTTTCATTATTCAAGGATTCTGTTCCATAAGTACGCTTTGATATTATTTTTGCGGACATATAGAAATTCTCACCATGTTGTGTCATCATATCTGATTTCCAGAAATGTTTGTTCACATTTGCTTTAGGAAAATCGGTTCCACTATTTATATGATTTATCCATGCTCTATAAATCCCGGCATTGGCAGGATCGCCAACGACCGCCCTTTCCAAGACATCCACAGGAACTGTAGTATACTCAGACGTAGGACGTGATATATTTCGCCCTCTAGTTCCAAAATCGATAGAGTTTCGGAAACTAAGTAAAAGATGTCCCTCTAAAAGTAGTTTCTGAAATATTTCTTTCTTTTCAAGAGTAAATTCATTTGCAAACTGAGTATCAACAGACATTTCCATAAATTTTGAAACGTCATCAGTCAGCGACATTCCATATCCTCCCGAATAAATCTGGGCATGATGTTGATGGAAACTGCCATCTATTTTAATCCCCTCTTTCCCTTGTTCTGAAACAATTGACAATGTGGAAGCAATCGCCTTAAAAGCATGTTGTACTGTTGAATAATTATCCTCAGCACACCCTTTGTGCATTGCGATTTCAGCAATCCACGATAAATTCTTACCACCTCCTATATAACTTTCAATCTTATCTTTCAAATATGCTGCTGCCACAAGCATATTTTCATGTGAAATATGTCCCTTCAACAACAGAAGTGGTATCATATAAGCTTGAGGGGCACCGATATCATTATACCACCAATTATCCGAACAGGAAGGTGCCTTTTTCTTAAAACATAACAACCCCTTTTCTATTTGTTGTAACAATGTAGCATCATTGAAAAAATTTGCTTTCAGGATGCTTGTAGTTTAGTGCCATAGCTTTTAATCTGTTAAGATGGCCATTCGGTTTCCAGCCATCAGCAGATATTTGATCATTATAGTCAATATCCGTCCATGAACCATCTGTCTGCATTGACTTTGAGAAGCTTTCAATATTTTATCATCTGGTATATCACTCAAGTAACTAGCAATCAATCGCTCTGTAATTGTATCAAGAGCTTTTTGTTCCTCAGGTGTATTGGTATACTCTATATTATCCTCATTGTAAATTTCGATCTCGGATATTCTATACCCGCCAGTATAGCCTAATCTCCCACGTAAGACCAATTCCACGTAGCGAGCTTCTTCCTTAAAACCCTCAAATGTACTAACTGCTTTTTTCTTCTACATCATTCCTGGATATAACACTTACTATTTTATCTTTTTTCTTTTCCAAAATTGAGGCTATACGCATTACATCCACGTTCATCAATCCAATGCACTACTATTTTGATACTTCTTTGTACGCTCCCTAAATCAATTAGAATAGAATGTTTATATGAGTCCGCAGATTCCCAATATGTTGTTAAATCACCATCAGTCATTAAATTAGCTTTTTCAGTATTAGAGCCTGAGCCAGTTATGCTATTAATTCTGGTTTCGACGGTCTTTCCTAAAGCCAAATTGATAGATTCTTCCGTATCAGGGTCCTGATTATCTTCTTCTTTTCAATCACATCATTATCATGACAGGAAATAACAAAAAGAGGAAAACAATAAAAAGAATTGCACTTCCTTTCAAAAAAATTTAGTCAAGTTCACGGCATTAAATGTTAGTTTTTTAATTTTCAAAAATAAAAAATATCTTTAATAAGAAGTTAGTTCAATAATGAACTAACTTCTTACATTGCATAACTATTTAGTTATAATTAGAAATATCCAGGATTCTGTTCTTCCTCATCAGAACCACGAGGATTCAGTCGGTCAATATGCTTTTGAGGAATTGGACGCAATTTGTGATACTCTTGAATATTCTTCATTGCATCAGGATTCCATTTTTTTACATACTCAATTAATTTCTCACAACGCACCAGATCCTCCCATCTTGTATATTCACCTAAAAGCTCACGCCCTCTTTCATCCAACATAAAATCTACAAAATTCATCTTCAGGTCATCTGCCGTCACTTTTATATTTTCATAAGTAGATTCTATATTTTCCATCTCACCACCTTCTTCTAGCCAATATTGAGGTACCTTTTTCTCGCCAGCTTTCCAGGAAGCACGTTCACGAATAATATTAATCAAATCAGCAGCTAAATTATAGTCCCCCTTACGACCTGCCGCTTCCGCAGCAATCAAATAAGTCTCGCCAAGACGCATACGTACCCATTCACGTACACCTTTTTGTTCATTTGCTGTTTCTCTTAATGGATCCTCGTATTTCAGCAAAATAGGATAATATCTGTTATTTTTACTTGGATCATTCTTATTCCATTGAAAATATTTATACTTATATGTTCTATTTTTGGGAGCCACTAGTGTCCGGTAAAAAATTGAGGGTTATCAAAAGGCTAGTTTCGATGACACTTTGATCACTTGGCCCAACCAGCTTCTCTGCCCTCTCAAAGAGACTGTGTAAATTAATTTTCTCAAACATCATGGTGCTTACAATCTGCGACATGAGGTAGAGCGACTGTTCTATAAAGTTCTTCTTCTTGGCTAAGGCCAACAGCAAGAAGGCACATACGGCAATCCATATCTGGGTGTACACCGCATTCTGAGAAGTCCCATAGAACGATTTGATATGGAGATGCTGTTTTATCCATTTGAAGAATAATTCGACCTGCCAACGCTCTCTATACAGTTCTGCGATTGTTAGGGCTTCGAAACTGAAGATGTCGGTGAGAAAACGATAAACAGTTCCGTCAGTAAAGTCCTCGTAAGTAACGAGTCTAAGGTCGCATGGATAGTCCTTTTTGCTCTTGACTCCTGTCAGCCTTATCTTCTCGTCTGAAATGACTCCTGTATACTTTTCCACAGGCATTGCTTCAATGACCTCGTACTTAGTGTTGTCCTTAATTCTAGTGACGAAAAAGGCATCCTTCGCTTGGAAGTCTCTGTACAATCGTTTGAAGTCCACATAACCCTTGTCTATCAAGTATATAGCACCCATTTCTACGTTTATGCCATCCAATACATTCACATCATGGACACTTGCCTCTGTAAGTCGCACGAAGACCGGAATATTACCGCGTAGGTCAAGTTGGGTGTGCATCTTCACCCCGCCAATATCACTTTTATACTTTGCCCAAGGGCAGAGCTTGAGACAGAGACTTATAGTGCTGCTGTCAAAGGCATACACCATATTATCTATGTCAAGGCGGAACGGATCTGTGATATATAAGGCTCTTGCTTTTTTGATGAGTACTTGTCCCAACTCTTCGTATATGTGCCAACTGCGTTTCTCATTAGCATCGGCCAGCGTACTTTTCGCAGCTACATGTCGGATTCCACAAGCATACAGCTTGTGTGCAGAATCCAAAGCTATGAGGCTGGCCTCAATGTCGCGAAGGCTATTCTTGTCGGCATACTGAGCCATGCACATAATCAAGAACTGATCATGGCACGAAAGCTGCTTGGCATAGCGGTTACCATTATACTTGCTGACTATATTGTCAAATTCTCTTCTTGGAATCATATCCATGACTTGTGAGAATACGGTTTTGCCTTTGTTCATTTTCTGATTGATTAGCTTACACTCTGCAAATGTAGGCATTTCAAATCGTGTACAGGCGTTTGTCCGCGGAAAATATTATTTATCAGATACTTACGAATTCTAAGGAGAAGTTTACCGGACACTAGTGTTTGGGAGCATTTAAACTATAATAGATTGCAGTATCTCCTATAGCCAAGGAAGAAGTCGCTTTATTACAATAATAGGTCCATTTAAAACTCTTATAAAAACGGGAATCATTTTTGCGGTCAAACAACTCAAACATCGTTTTATTGGTAGCACGATGAAAACGATAAGGACGACCATTAGCTATATCACGCATCATACCAGGTTGATCTTCATACCATGACCCCCCAATATAAGTGAGATTTATTCCCATCTCCATTATATATCGGATCAAGAGTAAACTGAATAGAAAAGATAACCTCACTATTCCCCATATTGTTAACATCCCACAAATCTGAATAGTTATTTAACAGAGTATATTTAGAACTGTCTATCACTCTTCTAGCATAGTAATAAGCACTATCCATATCAGTTGACAATTGCCCACGCTGATCAGTTATCGCACTACCACGTGTAAGATAAACTTTAGATAATAAATGAGCAGCGGCATATTTAGTAGCCTTACTTTGATCCGTACCTGTAGCTGATTCCCTGAGATGTTCTGCTGCATATCTTAAATCGCTAACAATTAGCTTATAAACATCTGCAACAGAAGAACGTTTAAAGTCTGTCTGAGGTTCTTGTATTGCTTCAGTGACCAAAGGGATCTTACCAAATTGCTGAACTAAATCGAAATAAAAGTATGCACGAAAGAAATTCATTTCAGCACCATAGCTCTCTTTCTCAGCCTCCGATATACTTGCTTCCGGCAGTGCATCTAAGACAAGATTTGTCACTCCGATAGCTTTATAATGATTTTCCCACAAACTATACAATTTCGATTCTGTTGGTGACAAAGTTGCACTATATAAGTTATACGGATAACTTAATGCTCCCTCTGCACCTGTTATCAGGTCAGTACCTAACTCTGTAAGAACATTAGAGAACTCCCCACCAACTCCAAAACGCATATAAGCATATGTAGCATCAACAGCAGCCAGTATGCCTTGTTCTGTTTTATAAAAATCACTTGTGATATCGGGGAACTTCTTTTCTCAGAGAGAAAATCATCACAACCAGTATTTGTTAGGGAGGTAAACCCGCAAGCTATCGTAAGAATTATGCCGATACTTTTTCTATATTTTACAGCTTTTCATTTTATTCTTATTTTATTAGTTTAAAAAAGAAACATTCACACAAATATCCAACTGCTTACACTCGGTGAAGCATAAGTTGCTGCTCCCTTCCGGATCGACTCCTGTATAGTTTGTAAATACAAGAGGATTCTGGGCAGTAACATATAATCGGCAATTAGATAAAGTTGCTTTATTAACCAGATTCTTAGGTAATGTATACCCTAATGTTATCGTTTTTACACGTAAAAATCCGATTTTTTCATAATACAATGAGGACTCATACTCTATATTATCATACAGTCTGTTAGGGCGAGGATAAGCATTAGTCGGATTGTTTGGAGTCCAATAATCAAATTTCACACTATTATTACGATAGGACTGATGATTCACGCGAACTGCATTTCTCAACATTCCGCCTAAGGTTCCATAAAGAACAATATTCAGATCAAAGCCTTTATAAACAAATGTATTGCTAAGATTAAAAATATGTTTGGGACGTTTTTGTCCAAGGATCATACGATCATTGTCTGCGGTAATTTTATGATCTCCATCGATATCCAACAATTTAATCATTCCTGGTGCAAATTTGTGACCATTCTTATTATATTTTTCAATTTCAGCAAGATCCTCCGGAGAATCCTGCCAGATGCCTATTTTCTTATAATCATAATATACTCCAAGCGCTTCACCTATAAACCAGCTATTACCTATATCATCTACTTTTCCATTATACAATTCTACAATTTCTTCCTTATTAGTTGAATACATAAAGTCTGTAGACCATGTGAAATCTTTATTTTGTATATTTACCGTAGACAAACTAACCTCAATACCTTTATTTCTTGTTTACCAACATTAGTAAAGTACACTCGTATAGCCAGAGACAGCAGGTAACTGACGGTCAAGCAGCAAATCATGTGTATTTTGCAGATAAGCATCAACTGTTCCACTCAAACGTCCACGGAAAAAACTGAAATCAACCCCTACATTCCATTGCCCGGTAGTTTCCCAAGTCAATGTTTTATCCGGTAAACTAGAGGAAGTGTAACCAATAACCATATTTTCTCCATAATTATAGTACTTCTTTGATAACAATCCTTTTGTTTGATAAGGATTAATAGAAGTGTTGGCAGTTACACCATATCAAAACGCAATTTCAAATTATCAAGTTTATCAAAATTCTTAAGAAAGTTTTCTCATTTACTCTCCATGCTAACGAAAAAGCAGGAGAAAGAAACCCATTTGTGTCCATCAGCTAGACGCGAAGAGCCATCATAACGCATTGAGAATGTAGCATAATACCTGCTTTTATAATTATAATTCAAGCGTCCCATGAAAAAGCAAGGCTCCATACTTGATTATTACTATCATACCCTGTTATATCCAATGCTGATGCAATATCATTAAAAAGCAGATCATCCGAAGGTAAATCCTGAACAGTAGCACTTAAACTTTCGGTTCTATTACGCTGAATAGATTGCAATAAAGTAACTCCGATGAGTGTTTTCCAAACTGCTTATCGTAAAATAACAGATTTTCAAAGGTATAAGCATAAGTTTGTTGAGTAGCATTTTTTGCCTGATTAGGATTGCCCTGTCTTGCATTTGAAGATAAGAAGGAATAATCCTGACGAGAATGAAAATCAATTCCAATATTTGCACGATACTTAAGCCCATCTAATGGAAGCTTGATTTCCCCATAATAGCTACCTAAGAAACGGTTAATTTTCAAAGGATTAACCACTGCGTTAGGTTCTAAGTATTGAAGAGGATTCCACCATTGAGAATCACCTCCTGAAGTCATCAATGTAGGAACTCCATCATCATCATACAATCGTCCAAGTGGATTCACACGCCAACAATCCTGGAAGTTAGAACCTCTATTCTGTAATGAATGACTGAAGTGTGACTGTCCGCCTATCTTCAACCAATTAGTTACTTCTGCATCAACACTCAACTTTACTGTATAGCGCGAGTAATCTTGATTCTTATAAATACCTTCATTCTTGAAGTATGTAGTATTAAAAGCAAACTGCATTTTATCACCTCCTCCTCTAATGCCGAGTTGGTGATCAGTCACTATACCTGTACGTTCTACTTCGTTCCACCACAAAGCACCGGAACGTACTTTGCTGGAATCATAATTACCGTTTTCATCATAAGCCATTGCAATAGATTGCCAAGTATAATCATCACCAGTAAACGAGGGTAATGTTTTATCCAGTTCCATATTAGGCAGTGCTGAATCGTATTGTCCAGCTGCTCTATAAGCTTCACGCACATACTCCGCATATTCTGCTCCATCCATTAATTCCAACTTGTTTTGAATGGTCTGAATACCATAATAGCCATTATAGTCAACCTGCACTTTCCCTTTCTTACCTTTCTTCGTTGAGATTATGATAACTCCATTAGCACCTCTGGATCCATAAATAGCAGTAGCTGAGGCATCCTTAAGCACCTCTATTGATTCTATATCACCAGGCGCAAACAAATTAGGAGCTGTTGAAATAGGAATACCATCCACAACATACAACGGATCATTGCCTGCTTTGATAGAACGTGTACCACGAATAAGAATAGACGGAGTAGCTCCCGGAGTCCAACTTGTGTTCTGTATCAATACACCCGGAACTTTACCCTGAATAGCCTCCGCTGCAGATAATGCCGGACTCTGCAAGAGTTTTTCAGAATCAACAGAAGTAACAGAGCCTGTCAAATCACGCTTTTTTACAGTTCCATAGCCTACAACTACAACCTCATCCAATTCTGAGGCAGCCTCAGTTAAAACAACATTCATCACCGTTTGCGTACCAATCTTTTTCTCAAGAACATTGTAACCAATATAGCTAAACTTTAAAGTCGAATTTGATGAAACATTTATTTCAAACTTTCCATCTACATCTGTTATTGTACCATTAGAAGTACCAACTTCCACTACACTGACTCCTATTAACGGTTCATTCTTCTCATCAGTGACTAATCCTTTAATATTTTTCTTTCCCTGACCATAAACAGTAAACAGAGATAAACACAACAATAGTAGGATTACAGAAAACCTTTTTCCTCCTATTTTTCGTTCACTTTTGTTTGTTAGCATAAAAATGTTTTTCATATTAATATATTTTAAATTGGTTCTATTTTTAAAAGGCATTTATTAAAAGATAAATACCATTAAAAGTATCAGTATACATAATTCACCAAAACTCAAATTATCAAAAAGTATTCTAATGATATTTTTTTAGCAATACCTCCAAAAATTAAAGAGTGTTTTTCCATATTCATCGTTATTTTTAGAAATTAATAATATAGTATCTTTTCTCAATACCCATAAAAAAAACTAATACACTATTGAAAACGTTTAATGTTGTTTCTACATGCAAAATTAGCGCATAAGCGATACGCATATATACAAGATCTCGCCAATATCATGCTTATATCCGCAATGCGCAAAGAGAATACATTTATGGCGAAATCGAATACAACTGCCTTTTAACGGGAGTTATCCCCTCAATCATAAAACTTAAGTTTTAACTAAATCTCATCTTATTAAAACAGAAATTCAACCAAATAGAATTTGGGAAAACTCGATCAGAGCACTATCTTTGTTGACCAGTTAAAGTTATTAATGCCAAGAAGACTACTACTCATGAAATATTATATTCAAATATCTTTGTTGCTACTATTTTGTTCTATACAAAATATCAGTTCACATAACCTTAGGCAGATTAGTAATCGTGACGGTCTATCAAACAGTTCCGTAACTTGCTTATTTCAAGATGAGAAACGATTCCTATGGATTGGTACTTATGATGGACTCAACATGTATGATAGTCAAAAAAATATATGTCTATAAGCCAGATATCAATAATCAAAATAGCCTTTCAAGCAATGTCATCAGAAAAATCATAGAAACAGATAACTACCTATGGATTAGCACTAAATGGGGATTAAACAAACTATCGCAAAAAAGTAATGCAATAGAGGAATATTATAATGAATTTGGTGAAAATTCATATATTGCCAAAGACAATCAAGACTATTTATATGTATTCAATAGACCAAATACATTATCTCTATATTCGAACTTAGACAATAAATTTATAAACTTCCCTATCTATAAAGAGAAAGAATTAGACAATGTATCAAGTTTTATTGTTGATTCTCAAGATACGATATGGATTAATCATAAAGGTATAATGGAAAGGTATACCATATCCGGGAAAAAACAAATAATCCTCAAATTGTCAGACATCCGGACTTTACACATCCCCACCTTATAAAATATGCCTTTTACAGTGACGAGAAAATAATTATGGTGGATTCTGAAGGAAACATATTTTACAAAGAAAAGGAAAACTACATTTTATCAGAAAGCTAAAGCAATTGATTCAGGAAAGTGGTAAAATTGGAGCCATTATTTTTGATGACAACGATGTTCTTATCGGATTTGAGACAAATGGTCTTATACGACTTATGGCTGAACAAAATTACCAAGCAGAGAAGTTCAACATTAATTGTGGTATATTCTCTTTATGGAAAGATAAACAACAAGATATTATTTGGATTGGTACAGATGGGCAGGGGGTATATGCCTGGACAAAAGACGAATATACATTTACTAATATATTGCTCAATGAACTTCCGATCAGCAAGAAAAGGCCGATCCGCGCTGTTTACACTGATAAATATAATACTCTATGGTTAGGAACCAAAGACAATGGTATAATAAAGATCAACCATTATGATACTTCAAAAGAGTATTCAAATGATAATGTCATACACCTTACAACACAAGAAGGACTTACGAATAATGAAGTTTTTTGCATTTGCACCAAGTAATGTATATCCAATTTTATGGATCGGTTCAAATGGACCGGATTAAATTACTACTCTTTTTCAGACAATAAAATTCACTCATTAGCTAACAATACTAATCAAGATATCTCCCATGTACATTCCATGTGTGAAACAAACGACTCACTATTGTGGGTAGGTGCAGGAAATACTTTATTAAAAATAAACATTCAACAACAGAAACAAGGCCTTGAAGCTAAAAAGATTCAAGCATTCAATTTTGATGTTCCTCATAAACAGAAAAACAATCAAATATATTCTATATATCCAGAAAATGACTCCATTATTTGTATTGGAATGCGTGGTAATGGGGTCATCAGATTAAATTCTCGCACTGAAAATTATTCTTTCATTTCTTTTGATAGAAATGGTATAGCCCCCCATGAGTGATATATTATGCATATATCAAGACCAACATGAAGATATATGGTTAGGTACAAGTTATGGATTAACCAAACTGAAAATCTCATCTAATGGTAATTATGACTATAAGAATTTTAATGAGAATGAAGGTTTACCCAATAATACAATACACGGAATTATTGAAGACAAAGAAGGACATCTATGGTTAAGCAGCAATACCGGCATTATATTATTTGATTCCCAAAAGAATACGTTCAGGAACTTTAATCATAGAACGGGCTTAGATATAACAGAATTTAGTGATAATGCATATTTTCAAGACAAAATAAACAACAGATACTTTTTTGGAGGAGTAAATGGCGTAGTCTGGATAAAAAAGAGAAAAAAAAAAAAAAACTTTGTGCCTGATATTCACTTTACAAAAGTAAGAATATTCAATAAGGAATATAACATTCATGAGTTTGAAAAAAAGATAGTAATTCTCAAAATATCGTGTTGAACCATAATCAGAATTTCTTTGCAGTTTCTTTTGTAGCCACAGACTTTATTAATGGCGAGAACTGCAGATATTCTTATAAACTTGAAAATTTCAATAATGTATGGATGGATACACGCTCTAATGAAGCGCAATTTACAAATATCCCTCCCGAGATTATACATTGAAAGTAAAATACAATGATGGAGGAAATAGCAATGACAATTTAATCAAAAGTATCCGTATCATCATTCTTCCCCTTGGTATCAGAGTATTACAGCCCAGATAATATATGTATTATTGATTATTGGGGTAGGATTGGGATTTTGGCATTATATCCGGCGGAAATACGAACGAAGAAAAGCCGCCATGTCCAAAAGTTAAATGAAAAAATATAAGGAAGAAATGTATGAAGGTAAACTACGTTTCTTTACCAACATCACACATGAATTCTGTACACCACTTACCCTGATTTATGGTCCATGCGAAAGAATTCTGCAGCATGAGAACAGTGATGTTTTCATTAAAAAATATGCCCAGATTATAAAATCAAATACAGAGCGTCTCAATAGCCTGATACAAGAAGTAATAGACTTCCGTCGCATGGAAACCGGCAATCAAATATGCCATATACAAGAACTGAATATCAGCAAATTAGCAAAAGACATTATAGATTCATTTGGTGAGTTGGCAGAACAAAATCAAATCCATCTGGAAACAAATATCAGTCCAGATATTATATGGAAGAGTGATTATAGCGGATTTACTAAGATTCTAAATAATCTTATTTCGAATGCATTTAAATATAGCCCTGAAAATGGAACAATACGTATATCCATAAAAATAGAGGTAGATAAACTAAATATTCAAGTCTATAATACAGGAAAAGGAATTTGTAAAGAGAATATTCCACTTATATTTAACCGGTACAGTATACTTGATAACATTCAGGAGAATAGCATTAAAGGACTTTCTTCCAGAAATGGTTTAGGACTTGCCATTTGTCAAAGTATGGTAGAACTACTGCAAGGTACTATTGAAGTAAAAGCGAAATAGACCAATATGCTCAGTTCATAGTGAACCTACCACAGCTTGAAGTAACAGAAGAAGCCGAACATGTATTGAATGAAACTCCTAAATCCGAACCTCTAAGCAACAATACGAATATTGAAACAGCTGAAAGAGGTGATTACGAAAAGGAATTCAACCAACCAGAAACAACCATTCTGATGATAGATGACAACAAAGAGTTACTGTGGATGCTAAAAGATATACTATCCGATGAATATTCCATTTTAACAGCAGAAAATGGTGAAGAAGGGCTTGTTTTATTAAAACAAAAGACACCGGATCTTATCATTACAGACATTATGATGCCCAAAATAGATGGAATCACCTTAATCAAACAACTCAAAAGCAACAAACATACAATGCATATTCCATTAATTATCCTCTCTGCAAAAAATACAACCGATGAAAAATTGAGGGTATAGAATCTGGAGCAGACGCTTACATCCCCAAACCATTCAATACTCAATATCTTAGGAGTATCATCAAACAACTATTAAAAAAGCAGGAAGAATTAAAGCAATACTACAACTCTTCAGCAAGTGCCTTTGAATTTAGTGGTGGACAGTTGTTACAACAGGAAGACAAAAATTCATGGAAACTGCTGTCGAACTAATCAATGAAAATATGGGACAACACTGAATTTGGTCCGGAAGAACTTGCAGAAGCCATGCAAACCAGCAGCAGAAATTTATATCGCAAGTTTAAGAATCTGATCAACTCCCCTAAAGATTTCATCAAAGAACAAAGAATAAATTATGCTGCCAAATTACTATTAACTACAACATTGACTATACAGGAAATCATGTATCGGACAGCTTTCACAAATCGGTCACATTTCTATAAAGAGTTTGGCAACGATACAATCAAACTCCCAAGGAATACAGAGAGCAATAAATATAAAGACGATTCTCTCAACTAAAAAAGAGCCTGTATATACACCAAAAACTTAAGGCAGGAATGAAAATAATATTCATTCTTGCCTCAAATTTATATTCAGTGAGCACCTCATATATTCAGACTCTCTATTTTCCCAACTGTTAAGGTGACTGGTCCTAATAAACCAGATTCAACAAGAGGTGAAGTCTTATCATAATGTTTCCAAGTTGTAAATGCAATTCTACCTCCTGCAGGCTTTGGTTTACCCTGTAGATACCATTCAGGAAGTTTCTTGATACCACCGTTGCGCAATGTAGAATATTTATTTGGAATATCCTGATAATTATAAACATTCTCTTCAGGCAGATACTCATCACCAATCAATCGGTTGACCCATAAATTTGTTACACGAATTTCTATCAGATTATCTCCTTCGTGCAATAGCTGCTGTATATCAATGGCATAAGGAGGTGCCCAACAAATACTAGCACGTTTTCCATTCACCAACACTTCAGCAAGTACTTCTACTCGACCTAGATCCAAGCGCAAACAAATATCGTCCTGCAAATAGATATTATTTATAGATAACGAATAGAGATAAGTCATCGTTCCCGAAAAATGACGAACCCCAAAATCCTCTTCTAAATGTAATGAATGCAATCTGGCTAAAGTTATTTCCTCAGATGCTCCCATATTTTGAGGAAACCGAACAGTCCAAGGGCCTTTTAACGGAATACATGTAGGAAGAGTATCAACATGCTTACGGATACTTGTACGTTCTGCAATAAACTCATAAACACCAGCCTGCCATGCAACAAACCGATGACTGGGTAACCATGAAAGTACCTGCTCACTTGGATGAAACGGAGCAGGTATCCCTTTTTGATAAAGGTTTGTTATTTCTGTTTTGTCAATACTGGAAGGATGGATACACAGATTGCAGAGTCCTCCTTCATAAGCATCCGCTTTACACAACAAATCCGAATGAGATATTTCAAGGTGCACGATTGTGTCTGAAGTTGTTCCTGCTCCGGCATATACTCCATTTATCCAAAGATGCGGTGTGTTATCCTGATAAACTAAAGCAAAATGGGTCCATCCCGATAATGGTCTGGGATTTCGGTATACAGCCTTATTATGTATAGTCCGTTCATAGACAACGACTCCATTCCGACCTACTGACAGCCCAAGGGAACTATGTCCTTTTCCATGCCGTCGCTCTCCTTCCAAAGGATAAATAGCAAAAAAACGGGCACGCATATCACCGAGTTCCTGTTCTTCCGTCATGGCTATATCCACCTCAGGCTTTATCCAACAAGTAATACTAAAATTTGCAGACAAAGAATCCTGTTTCACTACATTTCCAATAGTCGGAAACAAAGAAACACCATTGTATTTCACATCTGTGTACTTCCGTTGTTTCTCAACTTTACGAAAAACAACAAACATGGATCCTGCAGGAGTTAGATTAAGAGGTATTTCTACGCCCTCGTTATCAGTGCGATAGACCGGGCACTGTAGAATTTCAGTTGTATAAGGATCCCATAACTCCGGAATATAACCTTTTATCCGAAATGAGCCGTTCCTTTCTCATGCGCTCGCTTACGATTTGCAACAAAGTATATCTCGGCTCCTTCTTGTTGATAATGGATAGCATGAACAGATGAATTTCCTGCTTCAGAATGATAAACAAAGTCGGGAGACACACCTAACCGGTTAAAAATGGTTTGCAAATCTTTTCCTTCATGCACGTTCGGGTGCTGCCAGACTCTTTGCACCAGTGCAGCAAACTTATTCTCTTTCTCTCCATCACACAAACCTAAAGGTATGCAGTGGCCTTTGCCCAACCAATACCATTCCCTCACCTACCAATCGGGCCAGTATCCGCAACGTATGTAATGACATTGTTTCCGATTTAAGCAACACTAAGAGCTTATAGCCATCAAAACGTGTAGCGGGAAAAAGAATCTTTCCATCCTTGATATGTGCTTTGTCCAGCATTTCAGTATTTACCATATCATAATCATATCCTTCCGGAGGGGCCAGTAGGGTTTGTTCCGGTTCAATAGTGCTACCAAAACTATCATCACCATTATGATAAAGAATATCACCATAGAAAGTTGAACTCTGGAAAATGTACTGGCAACGGTTCAAATACTCAATCCATGCTTTCCTCCCGGTTTCCACCATGTATTGGTACGGTCAAAGTGTAGCCCCACGCCCCCATCGTCATTCCCGGAGCAGCAGTAGGGTGTGGTTGGTGGGCAAATCTATGAAAATAAATTCTACTAAGCCCTCGGTAAACATATAATCACCTAATGACTTTAGAGCATATGGATACTGCAACCATTTATCCGCATCCGGTTCAGAAGTAAAAGCCTCGGCACCAACTACCTTTCCACCAAGCGTATGTACTATTGAAGCTACTTGCTTGACGGTACGATTATACTTATAATTTGCCCAAAGTACAGTCTGACCACACCAGAATTCCCCATATTAATGTCAAGCTGTTGTGCCACCTGTAATTCTTCCATCATATTGCCTCCATAAGGCTCAGTATAAGTTATTATACCCTTCTCTTTACATCGCTTTTGAAAATGACCATAGTAACGTTCAGCAAACATATCAGCTCTAACTCGACGAAAGTCAAACAGGAAACGCTTTGTACTTTCCTCGCTCTCAACTATTTTATTGGCTAATACGGGTAAAAATGGATACAGTTCATACCCATGACTTTGTTCAAAATAGGCAGGCATGTCGGAAGTCCAATCCTGGTCACCCGTTTCATAACTATCTATTAGCAAACCGATCTTAGAATGTTTGGCTATTTTCTCCATTGTAGGCATCAGCCTTTTAAACATACAATTCAAAATGATAATCCAGTGCTTCTGTACTGAATTTGTCACAATCTAATCCGGTTGATTTAGAGGGGCTGACTTATTCTTCTCTGATCTTTGGCTGTTTGTCCAAAACGCATAATCAGCCCTCACCAGTAGGAACATCCCAAGTTAAAAACACCATCCTTATCAAGCCTATTTGATAATTCAAGAATTGACAACCTAGGTATTACTTTCATATTTGCCGGAATAGCCAAACAATATGTATCTATGTAATAATCAAACATATGTTTGGGAGTGGGTAACTGAATCCTGACTTGTTTTCCACCCGTTATTTTAGTTTCGCTCCACGTTATTATTTGCATAGCTTTATCTGGAGTGATCCACGGACCACCACTGGATGACCAACCGGGGCAGTTGTGCATTGCAAACTCCAAACCCAACCTTTCTGATTCTTTGAGCGTATGCAGAATAAGATCTACCCATTCATCACTAAGCGATTCTACCGGACCAATAGGGATGCCACCCTGCTTCAAACAATTGATACCCCGCAATACCATTTGCCTTCATGGCTTCAAGATCACGGGTTATACCATCTTTAGTTATATTACCATTCATCCAATGCCACCATGTATAAACTCCGGAAGAGAAAGGCGGATTACGAAAAGCTGATTCGAGAAGAGCTGAAGAAGATTTAGACACCTTGTTTTTACAAACTTCCATAGCAAAAGTCGGACTAACCAAGCTAACGATACCTGCTGATGACAAAATTTTAAGAAAGGTGCGTCGTTCCATAAATAAAAAGATTTTTAGGTGAATTCTATTAATCATTGCATTTCTTTGCAGCAAAGAGAACAAAACCTTTTAATTCCCTTTGCCACATTCCATATTGAAAACAATTCTCAAATTGTCTCTACATG
>VOFE01001847.1_pt1 | contig 20963 bp, 19 predicted proteins | sample 5384071 | NCBI WGS metagenome assembly VOFE01 (sample SAMN12384724, study PRJNA508395) | human gut metagenome | isolation source: healthy gut D | host: Homo sapiens
GCGCGAACCGGAAGTTCCATCCCCTGGACTCCGTCATCGAGGTCGGGGCGGACAAGGTCAAGGTAGGCCACGGGAACTTCGCCATCATCGCCGGGCCCTGCTCCGTGGAGAGCGAGGCGCAGATCATCTCTGTGGCCAAAAGCGTCAAGGCCGCCGGAGCCACCATGCTCCGGGGCGGCGCGTTCAAGCCCCGCACCTCCCCATACGACTTTCAGGGCCTGAAGGCGGACGGCATCGAGCTGCTGCTGGAGGCCAAGCGGGAGACCGGCCTGCCCATCGTCACCGAGATCATGAACGCCAACCACCTGCCCCTGTTTGAGCAGGTGGATGTGATCCAGGTGGGCGCCCGGAACACCCAGAACTTCGACCTGCTCAAGGAACTGGGCAAAACGGACAAGCCCATCCTTCTCAAGCGGGGCCTGGCGGGCACCATTAAGGAGCTGCTGATGAGCGCGGAGTACATCATGGCCAGCGGCAACGAAAAGGTCATTCTCTGCGAGCGTGGGATCCGCACTTTTGAGACGGCCACCCGCAACACCCTGGACCTGTCCGCAGTCTCCGTGCTCCATGAGCTGACCCATCTGCCCGTCATCGTGGACCCCAGTCACGCCACCGGCGTGGCCCGCTATGTCAAGCCCATGGCTCTGGCCGCGGCGGCCTGCGGGGCGGACGGACTGATTATCGAGGTACACAACGATCCCCATGCCCTGTGCGACGGGGCCCAGTCCCTGCGGCCCGAGCAGTTTGAGGATGTGGCCAGGGCGGTCCGCCGTGTGCGGGCGGCGGCGCTGGCCGACGATTGACGGGAGGAGGCGCTGGATATGAAGGTCGGAATTGCGGGCCTGGGGCTCATCGGAGGCTCCCTGGCCAAGGCCTATGAGAAGAGCGAGGCGGTGGTATACGGCTATGACGGGAACCGGGTGGTCCAGGATTTCGCCAAACTCCAGGGCACCCTGACCGGAGACCTGGACCGGGAGACCATTGGAGGCTGCGACCTGCTGCTGGTGGCCCTGTATCCACAGGTCTCCATAGATTACATGAAGGAGATGGCCCCTTACATCTCCAAGGATACGCTGGTCATGGACTGCTGCGGCGTGAAGCGGGAGGTCTGCCGGACGGGCTTCGCCCTGGCGGAGGAATACGGCTTCACCTTCGTGGGCGGCCACCCCATGGCGGGCACACAGTACTCCGGCTTTGCCAACAGCAGGGCCGACCTGTTCCAGGGGGCCCCCATGGTGATCGTGCCCAAAGAGCGGGACGACATCCTGCTGCTGGACCGGGTGAAAAAGCTGCTCACTCCCGCCGGCTTCAGCCACATGACGGTGACGACGGCGGAGCACCATGACGCGATGATCGCCTATACCTCCCAGATGTGCCATGTGCTGTCCAACGCATACGTGAAAAGCCCCAGGGCCCAGATGCACAAGGGATACTCCGCCGGGAGCTACCGGGACCTGACCCGGGTGGCCTGGCTGAACGAGACCATGTGGACCGACCTGTTTTTGGAGAACCGGGACTATCTGCTGGAGGAGCTGGACCGGCTGATCGGCTATCTGGGCGAGTACCGGGAGGCCCTGGAGCAGGGCAACGGGGACAGACTGTGTACCCTGCTGGCCGAGGGGCGGATCTGTAAAGAGAAGGTGGACGCGGAATGAAAAAGGCGCTGACTGTGGCCCTCCCGGGCCGGGAATATCAGATCGAGATCCAGCGAGGCCTGCTGGACCAGGCGGGGGAGCGCTGCCGGGCGCTGTTGCCCCGGGCCCGAAAGCTGGCAGTGGTGACTGACAGCCATGTGCTGCCCCTGTATTTGGAGCGGACGGCGGACAGCCTGAAGCGTGCGGGGTTTCAGGTCCGCTGCTGCTCCGTCCCAGCCGGGGAGGCGGCCAAGCGTCCGGAGCAGCTGGTCCTTCTGTGGGAAAAAATGATGGACTTCGGCCTGACCCGGACCGACGCGGTGGTGGCCCTGGGCGGCGGCGTTGCCGGGGACCTGGCGGGCTTTGCCGCCGCCACCATTCTGCGGGCGTGGATCTCATCCAAATCCCCACCACCCTGCTGGCCCAGGTGGACTCCTCCGTGGGGGGCAAGGTGGCCATCGACCTTCAGGCCGGAAAAAATTTGGCCGGGGCCTTCTGGCAGCCCAGAGGGGTGCTGATCGATCCGAACTGCCTGGACACCCTTCCGGACCGGGTCTTTTCGGACGGGATGGCGGAAGTGATCAAGTACGGCTGTATCCGGGACCGGGCGTTCTTCGATCTGCTGGACCGCTGCGGCGGCCGGACGGGGGTGATGGACCACATTGAGGATGTGATCCACACCTGCTGTGACATCAAGCGGAAGGTTGTGCTGACCGACGAGCGGGACACCGGGGAGCGTATGGTGCTGAATTTCGGCCACACCATCGGCCACGCCTTTGAGCTGGCCGGGAACTATGAAACCTGGAGCCACGGTCAGGGGGTGGCCGCCGGCATGAACTGGGCGGCGCAGATCGGCTTTGGCCTGGGTGTGACCCCGGAGGAGGCGATCCTGCCTGTCCAGGACATTTTGAAGAAGTACGGCCTGCCCCTGGACATCCCATGCCCCTGGGACGTCATGACCCACGCGGTGCTGCGGGATAAGAAAAATCTGGAGGGCAGGATCAACCTGATCCTGATGGAATCCCTGGGACGGGCCGCGCCCCACCCGGTCAGCCTGGACCAGCTGCTGGAGCAGCTGGAAGCCATGTACGGGAGGTGAGCCCGTGGATGTGACGGTTTTTCCAGGCAGGCTGAGAGGGAGTGTCACCCCGCCCTCCAGCAAGTCCCAGGCCCACCGGGCCCTGATCGCCGCCGCCCTCAGCGGCGGGATCAGCACCATCTCCGGTCTGGCGGACTCTCAGGACATCCAGGCCACCCGCCGGTGCCTTGCCGCCCTGGGAGCCCTGGTGGAGGAGCTGGAGCCCGGGACGCTCCGGGTCCACGGTCTGGGGAACTCCATCCCCCAGGCGGGACCCTTCCCCGTCCTGGACTGCGGAGAGAGCGGCTCCACGCTGCGTTTTTTGATCCCCGTGGCTCTGCTGGTACAGGGGGAGGCCGCTTTCACCGGCCGCAGCCGCCTCATGGAGCGGCCCCTCGCCCCGTACAAGGAGCTGTTCCGTGGGAAGGGGATCAGCTGGAGCACGGAAGGCGGCGTGCTTACCCTGGACAGTGGACGGGGGTACGACCGTCTGGCCCTGGACCCCGGCGAGTACCGCCTGCCGGGGAATGTGTCCAGCCAGTTCATCACCGGACTGCTGTTCGTCCTCCCCCTGCTGGAGGGGGACAGCGATCTGGCGCTCACCAGCCCACTGGAGTCCCGGGGATATGTGGAACTGACTCTGGATGTGCTGAACAGGTTCGGTATTCAGATAGAGGAGCGGGAGAACGGCTTCCATGTCCCCGGAAAACAGAGCTATCAGAGCCGGGACTTCACCGTGGAGGCCGACTGGTCCCAGGCCGCCTTCTGGTACGCCGCCAATTTTTCCGGCGGACAGGTGGACATTCAGGGACTGAACATGAACTCCAAGCAGGGGGATAAGGGCATCGCCCTCCAGTATTGGAAGCTGGACAAGCCCGGGGACGCGGAGTTGGACGTCTCCCAGTGTCCCGACCTAGTTCCTCCTCTGGCGGCCATGGCCGCTGTGCGCGCCGGGACCACCCGCCTCACCAACGCCGCCCGCCTGCGGATGAAGGAGAGCGACCGGCTGGCCTCGGTCACCCGGGCCCTCCGGGCCATGGGGGGGCAGGTGGAGGAGCACGCCGACGCCCTGACCATCCACGGGGTAGAGCAGCTGCCGGGGGGCGGCACTGTGGACTGCGCCAACGACCACCGCATCGCCATGATGGCAGCGGTCTGCGCCGCCTCTGCGGGGGCTCCGGTAAAACTGCTGGGGGCGGAGTGCGTCAGAAAATCCTATCCGGAATTCTGGACCCATTTTCAATCGTTAGGAGGAGATCTCCATGGCCTCATACTTCGGTAATCACATCCATATCTCCATCTTCGGCCAGTCCCACTCGGAGGCCATCGGGGTGACAGTGGACGGCCTTCCCGCCGGGGAGGCCGTGGACCTGGAGCAGCTCCAGGCGTTTCTCCGCCGCAGGGCTCCCGGCCGGGACGCCACCTCCACCCCTCGAAAGGAAGGGGACGTTCCCCGGATCCTGTGCGGCCTGGTGGAAGGGATGACCTGCGGCGCACCCCTGACCGCAGTCATCGAGAATACCAACACCCGCTCCAGGGACTACGACGAGCTGCGGGACAAACCCCGCCCGTCTCACGCTGACCTCACCGCCCACATCAAGTACGGTGGCTTTCAGGACGTGCGTGGCGGCGGCCACTTCTCTGGGCGGCTCACCGCCCCCCTGTGCATCGCCGGTGGGATCTGCGCCCAGCTGCTGGCCCGGCGGGGGATCGCCGTAGCGGCCCATATCCGCTCCATCGCCCAGGTGGAGGACCGGCCCTTCTCCCCCCTGGGAGAGACGCGGGACACCCTGCTGGCGGTACAGCGCGCCCCCTTCCCCGTTTTGGAGGAGAAGGCTTCGGCGAGAGGATGCGGGCGGAGATCCTCCGGGCCCGGGAGGCGGGGGACTCGGTGGGCGGTGTGGTGGAATGTATGGTCACCGGCCTGCCCGCCGGGGTGGGCAGCCCTATGTTTCAGGGGCTGGAGAGTCAACTGGCCGCCGCCCTGTTTGCCATCCCTGCGGTGAAGGGGGTGGAGTTCGGCTCCGGCTTCGGGGCCGCCGGGATGCGGGGTTCCGAACACAACGACCCCTTCATTCTGGAGGACGGAGTCATCCGCGCCGCCAGCAATCACGCCGGCGGGATCCTGGGCGGGATCTCCAGCGGGATGCCGGTGGTGTTTCGGGTGGCCTTTAAGCCCACCCCGTCCATCGCGAAAAAACAGCGCACCGTCCGCCTGTCCGCGGGGACAGAGGAGGAGCTCCAGATCACTGGCCGGCACGACCCCTGTATCGTGCCCCGGGCGGTCCCCGTGGTGGAGGCCGCCGCCGCCCTGGTCCTGCTGGACGCACTGCTGGACCGGAACACAGACCGAGTTGAATGGAGCGCGCCCCAGGGCGCGCGGCCTTGAATCGAGGGAGGAGAATCGACATGGATCAGAATTTGACACAGCTGCGGGATCAGATCGACGGCATCGACCAGAAGCTGGTGGAGCTGTTCAAGCAGCGGATGGCGGTCTCCCGTCAGGTGGCCGCCTATAAGCAGGAGCACGGCCTCCCCACGCTGGACGTAAGCCGGGAACGGGCCCTGTTGGCCAAGGTGGGCAGTCTGGCGGGGGAGGACCTGGCCGACTATACAGAGGCGGTGTTCCGCTCCATCATGGCGGCCAGCCGCTCCTATCAGAAGCAGTGCGGCGGGTCCGGCTCTCCGGTCTACGAGGGCATCCGGACCGCTCTGCGGACCACACCGGAGCTCTTTCCCCAGCGGGCCACCGTGGCCTGTCAGGGCATAGAGGGGGCGTACTCCCAGATCGCCTGCGATAGTATTTTCAAATCCCCCGCCATCCTTTACTTCGATACCTTCGACCATGTGTTCAGAGCGGTGGAGAGCGGGATGTGCCAGTACGGCATCCTTCCCATTGAGAACAGCACCGCCGGCTCGGTCAATGCGATCTATGACCTGATGACCCGCCATAACTTCTCCATCGTCCGCTCCGCCCGCCTGAAGGTGAGTCATAACCTGCTGGCCAAGGCCGGGACTGATCTTGCAGACATCAAAGAGATCTTCTCCCACGAGCAGGCCATCAACCAGTGCTCCGCCTTCCTGGGGGAGCTGAAGGGGGTCAAGGTCACCGTGGTGCCCAATACCGCCGTGGCCGCCCGCATGGTCTCCCAGTCGGAGCGGCGGGATGTGGCCGCCCTCTCCTCCCGCTTCTGCGGCGAGACCTACGGCCTGGAGCTGCTGCGCGCCAATGTGCAGAACCGTGACAACAACTATACCCGCTTCATCTGCATCTCCCAAAATCCGGAGATCTATCCGGGGCCGACCGGACCTCCCTGATGATGACGCTGCCCCACAAGCCGGGGGCCCTCTACCATGTGCTGTCCAAGTTCTACGCTCTGGGCATCAACCTGCAAAAGCTGGAGAGCAGACCCCTCCCGGACCGGGAGTTTGAGTTTATGTTCTACTTTGATCTGGAGTGCTCCGTCTATGCCCCGGAGATGGAGCGGCTGTTCCGGGATCTGGAGGAGGAGAGCGAGCAGTGCCGCTATCTGGGGACCTATCAGGAGGTCATCTGCTGATGCGCCCGAAGGATCTGGAGTTCGGCCTGCTGGGCGAGCGGCTGGGCCACAGCTTTTCCCCCGCCATCCACCGGCAGCTGGCAGGCTATGACTACCAACTGGTGGAACTCCCACCAGAGGAGGTGGAGCCCTTCCTCCGGACGGGGCGTTTCCGTGGACTGAACGTGACCATCCCCTATAAAAAGACGGTGATGGCCTGCTGCGACGCCCTTTCCCCTGCGGCCGAAAGAATCGGCAGCGTCAACACCCTGCTCCGCCGCCCGGACGGGACTCTTTATGGGGATAACACGGACTACGACGGATTCCGCTACCTGCTCCAGGCCGCCGGGGCCCAGGTGCGGGGAAAGAAGGCGCTGGTGCTGGGTTCCGGCGGAGCCTCCCTTACCGTCCACGCGGTGCTGGCCGATCTGGGCGCCCGGGAGACAGTGGGCATCTCCCGCAATGGCCCAAACAACTATGAAAATCTGGACCGCCACGCCGACGCGCAGCTCATTGTCAATGCTACCCCAGTTGGGATGTACCCCAATGCTAGGGTGTCTCCGGTGGATCTGGAGCAGTTCCCCAACTGTGAAGGTGTATTTGATCTGATTTACAACCCCGCCCGCACCCAGCTTCTGCTGGATGCGGAGCGCCGGGGCCTGTTGTGTTCCAATGGGCTGGGGATGCTGGTGGCTCAGGCCAAGGCCGCGGCGGAGCGCTTCCTGGGCCGGGCGATCCCGGACAGCCGGGTGGAGGAGATCACCCGGCAGATGGAGCGGCAGACACAGAATCTGCTGCTCATCGGGATGCCGGGCTGCGGCAAGACCACGGTGGGCCAGCTCCTGGCGGAGCGCTTGGGCCGGCCCCTGGCCGACGTAGACCAGCAGGTGGAGGCAGAGGCCGGCTGCTCCATTCCGGACCTCTTTGCCCGGGAGGGCGAGGAGGGCTTCCGGGTCCGGGAGCATCGGGTCCTGTGCCAGCTGTCCAGGCAGTCCGGACAGATCATCGCCTGTGGAGGCGGCATTGTCACCCGCCAGGAGAACTGGGACCCCATGCGCCAGAATTCCACGGTGATCTATCTCCGCCGGGATCTGGCCCTGCTCCCCACCAGTGGACGCCCCGTATCTCAGGCCACCCCTGTGGAGGAGCTGTACCACAGGCGGGCCCCGCTCTATGAAAAATTGGCCGACTTGACGGTGGACAACCACGGCACACCGAAGGAGACGGCGGAAGAGATCATCAGGAGGCTTGCACTATGAAATTGCTTGTGATCAACGGACCTAATCTGAATCTGCTGGGGATCCGGGAGCCTGAAATCTATGGCCGTCAGGATTTCTCCGCACTGGAGAACTTCATTCGTGCCTCCGCAGCAGAATACGGGGTGGAGGTGGAGCTGTTCCAGTCCAACCACGAGGGGGCCATTGTGGACAAGATCCAGGAGGCTTACGGCAGAATGGATGGCATCGTCATCAATCCTGCCGCCTACACCCACACCAGCGTCGCCATTCTGGACGCGCTGAAGGCCGTGGCACTGCCTGCCGTGGAGGTCCATCTCTCCAACGTCAATGCCCGGGAGCCCTTCCGCCAGATCTCCTATCCCGGCATGGCCTGTGAAAAGACTTTTGCCGGCCTCGGCTTCGAGGGATACCGCCGGGCCATTTGCCATCTGGCCAAGCGGGAGAAAACCGCCTGCTGAGCCTGGTAGACCGGGGCGGTCTACCAAATGTCTACCAAGCATGACCCCCGAAAGCCTTGCGGCGCAAGGCTTTCGGGGGTTTTTATTTTTCCTGTTTCAGGGGCCGGTCTACCAGCGGTCTACCAAGGTCATTTTTCGGCCACAAAAGCGGCGGTTTTTTCGGATTTTCCCCTGTTTTTCTCATGTTTTTCGAGATGCAAGGGGCGTTATGCTCTCACAGGATGGATATTTTCTGATGGTTCGGGCTTGATACTGGCATTCAGGAAATAAAACCCAGCTTCTGGAGGAGTCTGACCCGCCCCGCAGCTTGAAAAAAATCAAGGAGGAATTCCAATGAGAAACCTGAAGCGTGCTCTCAGCCTGGGCCTCACCGCCACCATGATCTCCGGTCTGATGGTGATGGGCAGCAGCGCCGCGAGCTATGCGGACGTGACTTCCGAGCAGAATCAGGAAGCCATCGAAGTGCTCAAGGAAGTCGGCATCATGGTCGGCGATGACAAGGGCAACTTCAATCCTGAGGCCAAGGTCACCCGTAACGAGATGGCGGTCGTCATGTCCAACCTGATGGCCTACAACGTCAAGACCTATGCCAACACCAGCCCCTTCACCGACGTGCCCGAGTGGGCTGAGCCCTATGTGGCCGCCTGCTACACCAACGGCATCACCAGCGGTTATGACGCCAAGACCTACGGCGGCAGCGATTCCGTCACCACCGGCCAGGCCGCTCTGATGGTCATGAAGGCTCTGGGCTACTTCCAGTATCAGTCCGACTTCGGCGCTGACTGGCAGCTGTCCACCGTCGCCCAGGGCAACAAGATCGACCTGTTCGACGATGTTGACTCCGGCGTCAAGGAGGCCATGACCCGCAATGACGTGGCTCAGCTGGTGCTGAACGCTCTGGAGGCTGGCACCGTTGAGGCCGAGAAGAACGGCCAGGACATCAATGTGGGCGACATCTCCATCACCAGCGGCGTCACCTATAAGTATGTCACCAGCGGCAAGGACTATGCCAAGGCCATCAACGACAACCAGTCCACCTCCGCCAACAGCATCAATGGCGTCACCGCCCCCATCGTGGAGCTGGGCGAGAAGCTGTATCAGGGCGACCTGACCAAGGCCAGCGAGGAGGACGATTTCGGCCGTCCCGCCACCAAGTGGGAGTATCAGGCCAAGGAGATCGGCACCTTCGCCGACAAGGCCGACTATGTGTTCACCGACAGCGTCACCAGCAAGGAGCTGTACGACGTGGTGGGCAAGACTGCCACCGGCGATAAGTACGACTGGTACGTCGCGGTGGACGGCAAGGATGTCGATTACGATGGCGCTGACCTGTACGCCAACCGCAACGACAACGACGCTGACTTTGCTGAGAAGGCTGGTCTGGACGAGCTGACCGGCAACGGCGTCATCACCGAGGTCTTCGTGGACGGCACCGCCGACGAGGAGAGCGTCCATGTCGCCGTCATCAACCAGTACGCCGCTGAGGTGCTGAAGGTTGACGAGGACGACAAGACCATCACCCTGGCCGACCTGGACAACGGCCCCGCCAAGACCAGCGACACCTTCGACACCGATGATTTCGCTGAGGATGACATCGTGGTCTACACCTATGCCGAGGGCGAGATCCAGTCCGTCTATGCCGCTGAGAAGCTGGAGGGCGAGGTCACCCGCGTCCGCTCCAACACCGAGGACGGCGAGACCCGCAACGGCGACAACTTCGTCGTGGACGGCACCACCTATAAGTACAACGCCACTGTTTCCGGCGCTGAGCGCCTGACCTCTGACGCCGTGTCCAACGACGTGGTGGCCTATCTGGACGCCAACGGCTATGTGGTCTACATCGACGAGTCTGCTGTCTCCTATGACTACGCTTATGTGATGACCATGGGCACCGACGGCGACAAGTTCGACAACAGCAACGCCAACAGCAAGAGTGAGACCGTGTACGCCCGCCTGATCCTCACCGACGGCACCATCGCCAAGGTGGAGACCGATCTGAAGGCCGAGGACACCAACGGTGATGGCACCAAGGAGTCTCTCACCGATACCATCACCCACTACACCAACCGCATCGTTGCCTACTCTGTGGACAAGGACGAGGTCTACTCCCTGACCATCAAGGACGATGGCAAGGCCGCTCAGGCTGACGCCATCTCCGATGTGAAGATCGAAAACGGCAAGGCCGGCTTCAATGCTTACGACGACACTAAGACCTATTCCGCCAACAGCAACACCGTGTTTGTGGTGGTGGATTCCGCCGACAAGTATGACGATTACGACGTGACCGTCTACACCGGCATCAAGAACGTCCCCGACATCGACGCCATCGCCAACAAGACCGTCTCTGCTGTCGCTCTGGACAACAAGGGCGCTGTGGCCAAGGTGGTCTACATCGAGGACGGCGACATCTCCGGCACCGAGCAGGTAATCTACGCCATCGCCAATGAGAACGCCAAGATCCAGAAGGACTCTGAGAACGGCGAGTACTATGAGATCACCGCTGTGGTCAACGGTGAGATCAAGACCCTGAACGTCAAGGCCGGCAGCAACTCCGCCGTGGACGCTCTGGTCAAGGGTATTGACAACAATGCCGCTGACATCAGCAGCAAGAAGTCCGTGGTCGCTCTGAAGAGCTACACCGAGAACGCCGACGGCTTTGTCACCAGCGCCAAGGAGTATACGGCGATGGACGCTGACGGCGACGGCCTGCTGAACAACGGCAGCAACCTGTTTGTCACCGGCACCAAGAAGGCCGAGGACGGCACCGTGGGCCTGGGCGGCACCTACTACGCTTACAGCGATGACGTGGTTGTGGCCCGCTGGAACCTGGACGACCAGGATGTGGAGATGAGCCGCATCAACTCCGTGAAGAACGACACCAACGACGTGGCCATCGCCATCATGGACGGCCGCACCGTTATCGGCCTGTTCATCATCGAGAACAAGGGCGGCGAGGCTGACGTCAAGGAGTATGATGTCACCTTTACCGGCAAGGACAGTAAGGCTTGGATTCGCGATCTGAGCGGCAATGATCTCCTGGCCAAGGGCAACACTGTTAAGGTGTCCGAGGGCTCCAGCCTGCAGTTCAAGGTAGACTGCGTGGGTGGATATGTGGTTGACACTGTGAAGGTGGGCAACACTGTTCTGACCCCCGATGCCAACGGCGTGTACACTGTGTCCAACGTGAAGGCCAATGCCTCCGTTGACCTGACCTTCAAGAGCGGCACCGAGGTGACCTTCACTGTCACCAGCGCCCGTGTGACCATTGACGGCAAATCCGTCAAGAACGGTGAGAAAATGTCCTTCGCTCAGGGCGATGTGATCACCCTGGAGGCCACTCCCGCCAACGGCAAGACCCTGACTGTGACCTATGGTTCTGCTCAGGACGGCTATGGCGAGAACCCCACCGTTTATGAGATCACCATTACCACTGAGAAGTCTCTGAGTGTTGTGGCGAAGTAATTGCTGAATATCAGCATAAAATGATCTCGAAGCGCCCCGGGACAGCAATGTCCCGGGGTGCTCTTTTCCCATCTACCCCAGCGCAAAATAGGTGTACAGGACCCCGCTCTCATTCATCTGGACCGATGCGCTTTCGCCATACCAGCTGACCCGCTTCCCTGTCCAGGTGATGAGGTTTTCAGTGTCCACCAGTATGTCATGGGCGTTGTAGCAGTCGGCCGCTGCCGCTCCACGGATCAGGGTCAGGCATTTCGTCCGGCCGCCGGGGTCGGTCTGCCGGCGCACCAGGACCAGTTGAGGCTCCCGCCCCAGTGCATGGGTAAGATCCAGTGTGCATGGCTTGCTGTCTCCGTACGTTCCCGTCCCGGTGTAGGTCCCCACCGCGATCTTGGGCATCGCCGCCCGGACGGCCTCCAGCGCCGCCGTGGTGGCTTTCTTTTCCACCTCCGCGGCCAGCGCGTCCAGGGCCGCCTGACCGGCCTTTTCCGCCAGCCCGCCCGAGAGCGCGTCCAGCGCGGCGTCAAGCTTGGCGTTGTCCTCGTTGAAATCGGTGCGCTTTACCTGATCGTCCGGGAGCCATTGGTTGAGAGAAAAATGCTCTGTGTGATTGCTTGCCATAAAAAACACCTCCACCCATGCCGGGCAGAGGTCAAAAGTGGTACATTATCATACATTTTATGGTAATTAAGCCCCGCCATGCCCTTTTTCCCAAAAGGCCGGCGGGGTGTTCTGTTTTGCGCGCCAATTTGGAACATCACCAGAAAACGCCGTAGGGGCGGCCCTCTGCGGCCGCCCGTCCCCCGTTGCGGGACGTTCCCCCATTCATCCCGTAGGGGAGGGGCTTGCCCCTCCCGCCATGTCTCGGGAATGGCCATGGCTCGCCGTAGGGGCGGGTCCCAGACCCGCCCGTCCTCTGCGGACCATGACACTTATAGGTCGCGCCGCCTCACAGGGTTTCGCCCTGCGGGGCGACCTCCTTTGCCCACGGCGGCAAAGGAGGCAAAACGCCGCCGGGGGTGGGCTCCGATGGGCGTCCCCGCCCATAGTCGCTCCACCCCCGGACCCCCGGAATTTACGGGGGCCCAATTCTGGCGGTTGTTGGGGCGCTGTCAGGCGCGGGAGGGACAACGACTGCCCCCGCATCCGCGCCGCTGCCGCTGTTCCTCCAAAATCAAGACGGCTTGACTGGCTGGACCAAACGGGCGCGCCTGATCGCTCAGGTTCTAATCTCTGCTGGAGGAAATTGGCGGGCGGGTCAGGAGACCCGCCCGTCCTCCGGCTTTGCTGTTTTTGCCTGAGATGTTGTAGGGGCGGCCCTATGTGGCCGCCCGCCGATTTCCCGCCGGGGAATGTTTCCTCTCCGTCCCGTAGGGGAGGGGCTTGCCCCTCCCGCCGGTTTTCGGAATTTTTTCGGTCAACGCTGGGGTTTCGCCCTTTGAGGCGGCGCGCCGAGTCGTCGCGCCCTACGGATGTCATTGTCCATGGAAGACGGGCGGCCACAGAGGGCCGCCCCTACGGCATTTCAGGAGCATCACAGCAGAACCGGACAACAGGAGGTCATCTCGCCGCCCAGCTTCTTTACTTCTTCCCTGATTTCCCCAAAAAGCGGACAGGCCCTCTGCTATAATGGGAGAACATGGAAGGAGTGTGATGGTATGAGCAGCTGGCACAGCAAGCCGCTGCCCCGGCTTTTGGAGGAATTGGACGTCCGCCCCGGCGGACTGTCCCAACACCAGGCGGAGGAGCGCCTGCGGCGCGCCGGTCCCAATGAACTGGAGCCGCCGCCCCAGGCGGGGCTTCTGGGACGGCTCCTGGAGCAGCTGCGGGACCCCATGATCCTGGTCCTGCTGGGGGCGGCGGGGCTGTCCCTGGCGGCCAGCGGTGGGGAGGAGTGGCTGGACGCGGCCATTATCCTGGTGATCGTGGCGGTCAACAGTGTGATCTCGATCTTTCAGGAGGACAGGGCCCAGCACGCCCTGGAGGAGCTGCGCAGGCTGTCCGCGCCCCAGGCAACTGCTTTACGGGGCGGACGTCCGGTGAAGCTGCCAGCGGCCCAGCTGGTCCCGGGGGATGTGATCCTGCTGGAGGCCGGCGATCTGGTCCCCGCCGACGCCCGGATCCTGGAGTGCAGCCGCCTCCAGGCGGACGAGTCCGCCATGACCGGGGAGTCCATCCCCGTGGAAAAGGCCCCCGCCGAGGCGCTGGCGGAGGACGCGCCCCTGGGGGACTGGACCAACATGGTCATCTCCGGCACCCTCATCACCGCGGGCCGTGGGACCGCCCTGGTATGCGCCACCGGAATGGACACTCAGATGGGGCACATCGCGGGGCTGCTCCTGGGAGACGAGGGGACGGACACCCCCCTTCAGCAGAAGATGGGAGAGATCTCCCAGACCCTGTCCTTCCTGTGCCTGTCGGTGTGCGCGGTCATGTTCGGGGTGGGCTTGATCCAGGGAAAACGGATGCTGGATATGTTCCTCACCGCCGTATCCCTGGCGGTGGCCGCCATTCCGGAGGGCCTGCCCGCCATCGTCACCATTGTGCTGGCCCTGGGGGTAGGGCGGATGGCCGCCCGGGGGGCCATCGTCAAGAAGCTGCCCGCCGTGGAGACTTTGGGATGTGCCGGAGTGATCTGCTCCGACAAGACCGGGACCCTCACCCAGAATCGGATGACGGTGCAGGAGGTGTGGATCCCCGCGGGGGGACGGCGGAGAGACGCGCTGCTGGCCGGAGCCCTGTGCAATGACGCGCGGCTGGAGTGGAGGGCGGGCGCGCCCGCCGCCCAGGGTGACCCCACGGAGGGAGCTCTGATCGTGGCCGCCGCCCGGGAGGGGCTGGACAGGAACAAGCTGGACGAGCAGTGGCCCCGGCAGGGGGAGCTCCCCTTCGATTCCGGCCGGAAACTCATGTCCACCATCCACCCGCTCCCCGAAGGGGGTTTCCGGGTGTTCGTCAAGGGAGCGCCCGACGTCCTGCTGGAGCGCTGCGCCGCCGGTCCCCAGGGGCCCCTCACCCCCTGGCAGCGGGAGGGGATCCTCCGGGCCAACGAGGAGATGGCCGGGCGGGCCCTGCGGGTGCTGGGGGTAGCCAGCCGGGACCTGGCCTTCCTGCCCCCCGCTGTGGTCCCCGGGACCATTGAGCGCGGGCTGACCTTCCTGGGGCTGTTCGGCATGATGGACCCGCCACGCCCCGAGGTGCGGGGAGCGGTGGCCCTGTGCCACCGGGCCGGAGTCCGTCCGGTGATGATCACCGGGGACCACAAGGCCACGGCCCTGGCGGTGGCCCGGGAGCTGGACATCTACCGCCCGGGGGACCTGGCGGTGACCGGGGCGGAGCTGGAATTTCTGCCCCAGGAGGCTCTGGAGGAGGACATCCACCGCTTTTCTGTGTTTGCCCGGGTGTCCCCTGAACACAAAATGCGCATTGTAAAGGCATGGCAGAAGCGGGGGTGTGTGGTGGCCATGACGGGGGACGGAGTGAACGACGCCCCGGCCCTGAAGGCGGCGGACATCGGCTGTGCCATGGGGCGTTCCGGCACTGACGTGGCAAAGGGGGCGGCCGATCTCATCCTCACCGACGACAACTTCTCCACCATCGTATCCGCCATTGAGGAGGGGCGGGGGATCTGGTCCAACATCCGCAAGGCCATCCACTATCTGCTCTCCTGCAACATTGGGGAGATCCTTACTATCTTCACCGCTACCCTGCTGGACTTTGGACAGATGCCCCTGGCCCCGGTGCAGCTGCTGTGGCTCAATCTGGTCACTGACTCTCTCCCGGCGCTGGCACTGGGGGTGGAGCCGGTGGAGGAGGGGGCCATGGAGCAGCCGCCCCGCCCAGCGGACCGGGGGCTGTTCGACCGGAGTTTCTCCCTTCGGTTGGCCTGGCAGGGCCTGATGGTGGGCGGGCTGACTCTGGCGGCCTATTTTCTGGGCTTCACCCGGCTGGCGGCCCCGGGCCTGGAGGGGCAGTGGCCAATACCATGGCCTTCGCCACCCTCACCCTGTGCCAGCTGTTCCACGCCTTCAACGTCCGCAGTGAGGACCGCTCCCTGCTGGAGCAGGGCCTCCTGTCCAACCCCGCCATGAACAAGGCCTTTTTGGCGGGCGTGTCCATGCAGCTGGCGGTGCTCCTGTTCCCGCCTCTGCAAAGCATATTTTCCGTGGTCCCCATGGACGGGGGACAGTGGCTCACCGTTCTGCTGCTGGCCGCGGCTCCCATCCCCATCTGCGAGCTGACCAAGGCGCTGGGCCGCCGCCGGGAGGGGCCGGAGGCCCGGAGGAGGTGCCGCCCGGCCGTGGAACAGGCCGACCGGTGAGCGGCGCGGGCGCGGCGAAATAGAGGGTCCGGCTTTCATCTGAACCAGAAGAACATATCCCCCCGGCCGCCCATGGGCGGCCGGGGGGATATGCGCGTGTCACAGCTTATTCTTTTTCAGCAGGCGGATGTCATCTCCAAAGAAGTGGAGCACATGGTACTCCCCGATGAGGCGGGAGGCGATCTGAGGGGAGTAGCGCCGGGCAGCCTCCTCCATAGTGAGGTTGGAGGAGATCACCGTGTGCCGGTTGGCCACCAGCCGGGTGTTCAACAGCTCATACAAGGCGGACTGGACGAATTGGGTGGTCAACTCGCTGCCCAGGTCATCCAGAATGAGCAGGTCGCAGGTGAGATACCGCCGTGTCTCGTCCAGGGCGGTCTGCACGCCCTCCGCGTCCCGCTGGAACTTCCGGGTCTCAAACTGGGCGAAGATGTTGCCCGCGGTGTCGTACACCACAGAGCGGCCCTGCTCCGACACGGAGCGGGCGATGCAGGCGGACAGGAAGGTCTTGCCCAGCCCGGGCGCGCCGGAGAGAAACAGGTTTTTAAAGTAGAAACGGCCGAACTTCTGGGCGTAGTTCAGGCACACCTCATACACCAGGTCCATGTTGTCCCGGGGAGAGGAGCCCCGTCCGGGCCACACGGACTGGCTGTAATAGTCCAGCCGGAAGGTGTCGAAGGACTGCTCCCCCAGATCCAGCAGCTTGGAAAGCTCCCGGATCTGCTCTTGGGTGCAGAGAGATCTCAGGCAGTCACACATCTGGGCCCCCCGCCAGCCGGTGTCCCCGCACTTGGGGCAGGCGGGCTTGTCATCCAGAGCGTCCTCCGGCAACCCCAGCGCGCCCAGCAGCACGGCCCGCTCCTGCTGGAGTTCCAGATTTTTGTCCCGGATGGCGCGCACCGCGTCGCCGGCGTTCTCCCCTTTCCGGAGGGAGGCGGCTACCAGCTCGGCCATGGTGCCCTGGAGCCGTCGGTCCAGCTGGGCCAGCCGGGGCTCCTTGGCATAGGTCTGCCGCCGGAGCAGCTCCCGCTCGTCCTCCCGGCGGCGCTTCTCCTCTTCCAGCCGGGCGGAGGCCCGGCGCAGTACATTGGGGTCATAAGCCATGGGTTCAGCCCTCCATCTGCTTCATCTGTTCCATCAGGCGGCGCATCCGCTCCATATCCTCCCGGGCCTGCTCCGCCTCCCGGGCGGCGGCGGCGGGAGGGGTGGGGGCGGCTGCCTGTACCGGCCTGGGGTCCCGGTCCCCGGCCTGGATGGCTGCCAGGGTGTGCAGGCCCTTCTCGTGCCACCGGCGGAGGATGCCATTCATATAGCTCCAGTCCATGGACTGCTTCTTCATCACCGTGCGCTCGTAGGCCGCCCGGAGGGCCTCGTTGTCGAAGCCCATCTGATCCCAGGCGGCGATATAATTCTTCTCCCGCTCCACCAGAGGCCGGGGTGGGATGTCCAGCAGCCGCAGCACCTCCGCTCCGCGGCCCCGCAGCCGCACCAGGGTCTGGAGATAGCGCTCTGCCGCTTCCACCGTGTCGATCCCCTTTCGGGCCCAGACAAAGCCCTCCCGGCGGATCTGGGAGAGAAAAGGCTTGCGGCCGGGACCGTATTTGCGTTCCATCTCCTCCACGCACCAGTTGACCAGAAGAAAGATGACCTCGGTGGGCAGGGCCAGATGGTCGTACAGGGTGTACAGGATCTTCAGATCATTGGCCGTGAGCTTTTTGCCCAGCCGCCGCTCCACCTCGTCGGCCAGGGCTGGGAAGGTGGAGGCAGGGTCGCTGAGGGCGGCGGTGATATCCTCCGCCCCATACTCCGGGGGCGGGGCCTCCGCGGGGACGGCCGGGGCGGCCGGAGCGGCGGACAGAGCGGCCGGGGCCAGGCCGTGCTCCTTCAGCTGGTCCAGCGCCCGCTGCTTCCGGTCCTCCGGCCAGCGCAGGCCGTCCGGCGTGCCCCAGCGCAGCAGGTGCAGGTACAGCAGGGCAGCGTCGCCGCTGTCCAGCTTCAAAAGCCGGTCAGCCGCCTGGTCCGTCATGGCGACTACGCTGCCCGGCATTAACAGTTGGGCCATCCTCCGCCCTCCCTTCGTGTTTGGATCCGCTCCATTTTACCGCAAAATCCGCCGGGAGTAAACAGGAAATCTGTGCGCATCTATTTTCGAACCTTGAAATAGCAGTAGATTGCGCTGACCACATCCACACAAAACAGAAATTGCAAAATAAGGTTGAGCCAAATCACTTTGGATGGTAGTGTATTCTCCCGTCTGCATTGGAGCAGGCCGCTGACCCCATACATGGACGTGGAAAGGAGCAGGAGGCAGTCAAAGCTGAACAACAGTGGGATCACCGGAAGGATCACCACAAACAGACCGCATGACACTACAAAAATCAGGCAGAAAATAGGGATATTACAGATTTTCAGAACCATGCACCAAAATAGGAGCTGTTTACTCTGAAATCCCAAGCGGGGCAGGAAAAATGCGTATATAGCCCCAAAACACAGTACCGCAGACACGCCAGCAAAGGCAGGGGGCAGAAGCGGACCGTTTTCGGAAAGATACAGCAAAAGGAGGACATACGGAGCAGTCAGCAATACAAGCATGGGAAGTCGTTTCATAGTACACCTCCAGATAATTTTCTGGTACCATTATATAGAGTTTCTTTCTTCGGTTCAATGCAGGATCCAGATAGTTTTATCCAACTTTTTATCTATGAAGTGACCAGGGCCGTTGAAAATACGCCCTCGCCCGCCGTTTCCGGTTTACAAGCCGCCCCTGTCTGTGATAAAATAGCAACCATCTCAAGGAAGGGGGCGGGGTCCGGTGGCCCACAACTTTTTCCCCATGACCGCCCGGATGCGGTACATCGCCCGGTGGGGGCTGATGCGCAACACCCAGCCGGAGAATATTCAGGAGCACTCCCACCAGGTGGCAGTGCTGGCCCACGCCCTGGCCGTGATCCAGAACCAATATTTCGGCGGAAGCGTGGATCCCGGACGGGTGGCCGTGGCCGCCCTGTACCACGACGCCAGTGAGATCCTCACTGGAGACCTGCCCACCCCTATTAAATATGACAACCCGGACATCCAGAGCGCCTACCAGCAGGTGGAGGCGGTGGCGGTGGAAAAGCTGCTGTCCATGCTGCCGGAGGAGCTGCGCCCCGCCTACGAGGAGGCGCTGACCATCCCGGATCCGGAGGTGCGGGCCCTGGTCAAGGCGGCGGACAAGCTCTCCGCCTACCTCAAATGTGTGGAAGAGCTGAAGGCGGGAAACCTGGAGTTTAAAAAAGCCCGGGAACAGACCTATGCCGCCCTGTGCCGGAACCCGATTCCGGCACTGAGCTACTTTATGGAGCATTTTTTGGATGGATTTGAATTGACGCTGGATGAATTGAACTGAGCGCCTGAGCCTTCATGGACAGGCGGCGCGGGATATGAACAAGGAAGGATGATACTGAATGAAAGCGATTGTAACCGTCATCGGAAAGGACCAGGTGGGGATCACCGCCGCAGTGTGCTCCCTGCTTGCCCAGCACAGCATCAATATCCTGGACATCAGCCAAACCATTTTACAGGAGTATTTCACCATGGTGATGCTGGTAGACACCGCCGCCTGCGATAAATCCATTGTGGAGATCTCCCAGCTTCTGGAGCAGGCCGGCCAGGAGCGTGGGCTGTCCATCCGCATCCAGCGGGAGGACATCTTCAACGCGATGCACCGGATCTAAAAAGAAGCGCGGAGGATATGCGCACAGGGGAGACAGACTGCGGAGCGGATGGGCAGAGCCCAGGGGCCGCCAACGGCGGGACCGGGTCTGCCCGGAGTCGGAGGAGTTGTCTCCCCGGCTGTGCGCCCAATCCGCAGCGTGACAAAGAGAAGCGCGGAGGATATGCGCACAGGGGAGACAGACTGCGGAGCGGATGGGCAGAGCCCAGGGGCCGCCAACGGCGGGACCGGGTCTGCCCGGAGTCGTAGGAGTTGTCTCCCCGGCCGCGTGCCCAATCCACAGCGTGACAAAGAGAAGCGCGGAGGCAAGCGGAGCAGCCGCAGTCATGTGACAACAATTAGGAGGGGCAATTCATGCTCAGTCAACACGAAATTATGCAGACCATCCAGATGATCGACCAGCAGCACCTGGATGTGCGGACCATCACTATGGGGATCTCCCTGCTGTCCTGCGCCCGCAGCGACCCGAAGGCGGCCTGCGATGCGATCTACGACAAGATCACCCGATATGCCGAAAAGCTGGTGGCCACTGGAGAGGCCATCGAGGCGGAGTTCGGCATCCCCATCGTCAACAAGCGGATCTCCGTCACCCCTATCGCCCTGGTGGCTGCCGCCGCGGAGACGGAGAACTACGCGCCCTTTGCCACCGCTCTGGACCGGGCCGCCAAGGCCACCGGCGTCAATTTTATTGGCGGATTCTCCGCCCTGGTGCAGAAGGGGATGACGGAGGCCGACCGGAAACTCATCGCCTCCATCCCTGAGGCGTTGTCTACCACCGACCTGGTGTGCGCCAGTGTGAATGTGGGCTCCACGAAGGCGGGCATCGATATGGACGCGGTGGCCCTGATGGGCCGCACCATCAAGGACCTGGCCCAGCGCACCGCGGACCGGGGCGGCTTCGGCTGCGCCAAGCTGGTGGTGTTCTGCAATGCCGTGGAGGACAACCCCTTTATGGCCGGCGCCTTCCACGGCGTGGGCGAGGCGGAGAAGGTCATCAACGTGGGCGTCTCCGGCCCCGGCGTGGTGTACCACGCCCTCCAGAGCGTGAAGGGCCAGCCCTTCGACGTGGTGGCCGAGACCATCAAAAAGACCGCCTTCCGCATCACCCGCATGGGCCAGTTGGTGGCCCAGGAGGCCAGCCGTCGGCTGGACACGCCCTTCGGCATCGTGGACCTCTCCCTGGCCCCCACCCCGGCGGTGGGCGACAGTGTGGCCCGCATCCTGGAGGAAGTGGGTCTGGAGGTGTGCGGCACCCATGGCACCACCGCGGCCCTGGCCCTGCTCAACGACGCGGTGAAAAAGGGGGGCGTCATGGCCTCCTCCCATGTGGGCGGCCTGTCCGGCGCCTTCATCCCCGTCAGCGAGGACGAGGGCATGATCGCCGCCGCCCGCTCGGGCGCCCTCACCCTGGATAAGCTGGAGGCCATGACCTGTGTGTGCTCGGTGGGTCTGGATATGATCGCCGTCCCCGGGGATACCTCCGCCGAGACCCTGTCCGCCATCATCGCCGACGAGGCGGCC
>VOFE01001238.1_pt1 | contig 20942 bp, 13 predicted proteins | sample 5384071 | NCBI WGS metagenome assembly VOFE01 (sample SAMN12384724, study PRJNA508395) | human gut metagenome | isolation source: healthy gut D | host: Homo sapiens
AAGGAAATGTCGGTTTCTTCATTGTGACCATTGATTTTATCGGATATACGGGAACTGTACTTGTCTTGATGTTCAAAGAATTTGCCCATGCAGACATAAACTGGTTGGAATTTTATAATATATTATCCGGTTACGTAGGACTGATCTGTACGGTTGCTTTCACCTGCTCCATGATTTACCTGATACAGCGCTATAAAAAAGAGAAACAGCTGAAGAAAGCGAAAGAAGCCGAAATGAGCAACGGGATAAAATTTACGGGAGAAGGTATGGAGCCAACTACTTTTTCACAAATTTGATAAAAGGTGGACGATGAAAATAATAGGACTATATTTGAAATTCTCCTTCCTTCTATCTCTAATACTAACGACTTCCCGGATAACGGCACAGAATCTGCCCGATGGCATACAATATAAAATCACCGGGCGTCTATTAATGGATGGAGGAGTGTATCTGAAGAATCCGAATAACTTTGGCAACGGCACGGAATTTAATGACCTTCGCATCGGTGTAAAAGCTACCTATCAGAACTGGGGAATGAAACTGGAAATGGGATATGCCGGAAACAAAGTAGCCATCAAAGATGCTTTTGCCACCTATTCCTATAAGAATAGTTCCATTCAGATAGGACAATTCTATGAGCCATTCAGTCTCGATATGATTTGTAGTACATTTGATCTTCGCTTCAACCAATCTCCGGGAGCTGTGCTGGCATTGACAAATAGCCGACGTATGGGAGTAGCCTATTCCTATCGTACCCAATATTACTATCTGTGTGGCGGATTCTTTACCGATAATGATTTGAGCAACCTGAAAAACGCATCGCAAGGATATGCCATTGACGGACGTTTGGTTTACCGTCCACTTTATGAGCAAGCGAAACTGATACATATAGGATTAGCAGCTATCCATCGTACACCGGACGGCACGCTTCCCGAAGATGAGAACAGGAATACGTTTACTTATAAATCTCCGGGCGTGAGCACGATTGATAATCGTACATTAATACAAGCAGATGTAGATCATGCAGCATCCCAATTTAAAATAGGAACCGAACTGCTAATTTACTATCATAAATTCTTTCTTCAGGGTGAATACATCCGCGCCCATGTAAAACGGGAAAAGGGTTTTGAGAACTATACGGCACAAGGAGCTTATCTGCAATGTTCCTGGCTATTGTTGGGACAGAATTATCTGTATGACGAAGAAGTAGCCTGTCCCGGAAGACCGGAAGGAAAAGCACTCGAACTATGTGCCCGTTTCAATTATCTCTCTCTGAATGATGCCGGAATAAAAGGCGGAACACAGAAAGACCTCTCCTTCGGATTGAATTACTATATCAATAAACACATTGCTGTCAAATTGAATTATAGCTACTTCATCCCCGGCTCGCATATCAAAGAGATCGAAAGCACAAACTTTAGTGTAGTACAGGGACGTTTTCAATTCATATTCTAGTACTTGGCAGTTCCGTTCGAATAAAGCTATAATAAAGAATAGGAAGGTGTATTGTATACTAGTTTTACTAAATGTTTCAAAGACATATCGAGAGCACTGCCGACTCAATATGCAGAACCGTATGTAAAAAGTAAAAAATAAGAAGACAGAAAAAACTGGAATGTTCTAGGTAAATCTCCTTTATTGTTCGTAATAGACAATAAAGGAGATTTTTTGCATTGGTTATTTTTTCTATAGTTTCTGTTACCAGTTTGCCAACCTGGGTGGAATAGAAAGTATAGTTTTTAGAAAGAACTTCAATAAACAGAATAATTAAAATATAACATAGTTTAGTGATATGAATATAGTAGGAGTTTTATCAGGTAAAAGAAAATGTTTGTTAGCAATAGCTATTGCATTTTCGACATTCGGGAATGCCCAATTAGTAACCTATCCGGAAGGATTGAACACTGGTATGCCACATAATGATGATTATACAGTCAAAGTACGTGAAGCAGGCGGTGAATGGAAAGATGTATTCGAATATGAAGTCCAAGTAGATATGGATCGGGTACAATCTGCTTCAATGGTACAGTTTGATATAGGCAGTCCCGTAGAAGTGATGGTGAAAAAGAACAATGGCACCATTCAGGATGTGAAAATCCGTCCGTTAGCAATAGGTATACAACATACGGTAAACCACAATGCTATCTTTTTTACACTCACTAGACCTCAATGCCTGTCGATTGAGTTTAACGGTGATCGTTTGCATAATCTTCATTTGTTTGCTAATCCTTTGGAAACAGAAACTTATACTGAAAGCAGTGACAAAGTAATGTATTTCGGACCGGGTGTCCATCGTCCGAAAGATTTGCCGAAACACAGATACAGATTCCTTCCAATACTACTGTTTATTTAGCTCCCGGAGCTGTTGTAAAAGCTAAATTATTGATTGACAAAGCTGAAAATGTACGCATTGTCGGGCGTGGTATTCTCGACCATCCGATCCGTGGAATAGAAGTTACTCATTCTAAAAATATATGGATTGACGGTATTACAGTTATAAATCCAGATCACTATACAGTATTTGGTGGTGAGTCTACAGGGTTGACCATCAATAATTTAAAGTCTTTTAGTTGTAAGGATGGAGTGATGGCATAGATCTGATGTGTTGCAGTGACGTATTAATAGACAATGTTTTTATGCGGAACAGTGATGATTGTATTGCCATCTATGCCCATCGCTGGAACTATTACGGAGGAAGTCGTAACGTGACTTTACAGAATTCAATCCTTTGGGCGGATATTGCTCATCCGATCAACATTGGAGGACACGGTAACCCGGACGATAAGGCTGGAGAGATTCTTGAGAATATAACTGTCCGTAATGTCGATATTCTGGAACATGATGAAGATGATCTTCTTTATCAGGGCTGTATGGCAGTGGATTGCGGTGATAAAAACTTGGTACGCAAGGCATTATTTGAGGATATCCGTGTAGAGAATATCCAGGAGGGAAGATTGTTTCATATTAATGTTCGTTTCAATTCAAAGTATGATAAGCAACCCGGCCGGGGAATTGAAGATATTATTTTTCGGAATATCATTTATAATGGAGTAGGGGAGAATCCATCTCTATTGAAAGGGTTTGATAAAGAACGTTCCGTCAAGAATATCATCTTCGATAATGTGATTATCAACGGCATGAAGATGAAAAATATAGATGATTTTATCACGAATGAATACATAAAGAATATCACAGTCAAATAGCATAATCTGGTATATGAAGTATGAATGGAAAAATCTCTTTGTATTAGGTGCAAACTTCTTTTCTTCTAATATCAAACTTTCTTTAGGTTAAACATAAACTATAAATGCAAGTTTCATTTATATAATTAGAACTTGCAATTATATAAATGAAACTTTCGTTTTTATAATCAAAGCTTGCAATTATAGATTTCTATTAGATAAGAGTAACTTTAGTATTAGAAGGAAAGAACTTTGCAATAGGAAGATAATAACTTATCTATTAATAGATGAGAGCAAAGCTGCACTGGAATCAGAATTAAGGAGTCTGGAAGAGAACCATGAGTATAAATACAAGAGTTTTATTCCCGGGTTTATGCTAATCAAAGTAAATGTTTCATTCACTTTGAACTCCTTTTATTACTAAATACTATCTTTTGCTTATCACTTGTATAAAAAACGAATCGCACTATGATTAACAAAATTATATGGATTATTGGGATTGTATGGATTGGGAATATTCAAAATGGAGTGCAAGCGCAACGACGTAACTTTATCCATCCCGGAATCACCTATACCCAAGGTGATTTAGACCGGATGAAAGCTATGGTCAAGGCGAAACATGAGCCTTATTATTCTACTTTTCTGAAATTAAAGGAATCTCCCTATTCTTCACTCAATACGCAAGTTATCAATCGGGGAAAACAAATCAGAGAAGGACGTTTTAATGCTACTATCGGAGTAGATGGCAGGCGGGCACATGACTTAGCATTGCTTTGGCATCTGACGGGCGATGAGGCTTATGCCCGTAAAGCGGTCGAATATCTGAATGCTAATTCTTATTATACCAATACAAGTAGTCGTGGAACAGGACCATTAGATAACGGAAAGATTTACCTTTTAATTGATGCCGCCGAATTAATGCGTGATTATTCCGGTTGGAAAGTAGAAGACCAGCAACGTTTTAAAAATATGTTGGTCTATCCTGGATATAGCAATACGGAAGATTTCTCTTCCAAATATGCAAATTACTGGGATGATTCAAAGAACGGAGTTACATTCTATTGGAATATTTTAATTTCGATGCCGCAAGGTTTGGTAATCAAGGACTTTTCGCTGCTCGTAGAATGATGGCAATGGGGATTTACTTAGATAACGAAGTAATGTATGACCGTGCTTACCGTTATTTATTGGGAATGAAGCATCGACCGGATGATTTACCTTATCCTTCAGGACCACCGGTCATTAGCAAAGAACCGATTAAGAAATCACCAACCATGCTTGATTATAAATTGGAAGGAAGAGAAAACAAGATTTCAGATTATGGATACGATGAACAGCTACAGTATTATATCTATCCAAACGGTCAATGTCAGGAGTCGAGTCGCGACCAGGGATATGTATTGGCAGGTATCCACAATTATGTAGCTATCGCAGAAATGGCATGGAATCAGGGAGATTCTTTGTATAATTGTCTCAATAACCGTTTGCTTCTTGGTTTGGAATGGAACTATCGTTATAACCTCTCTAAAGTCCAGACCTATGAAGAGCAAAAAGAGCCTTGGGAACCGACAAGTTATAGTAAGAATTCAAATGAAGTTACCTTTGAGAACGGAAAATTTCTCCAGATAAAAAGCCGTAGTGGACGTTGGGAATCCGTAGCCGTATCTCCTCACGGACGTGGAGACGTAGCAGGTAGTGGCGGAACTCGTGAAATGGCATTGGCGCATTATGCAGTACGTGCTGGATTGCCGGAGAACAACTATACCTGGTTGAAACGTTACCGTGATTATATGATAGAACATCACGGTTGCGAAAACTGGGGGATAGCACCTAACTGGTTTTATGAATGGACTGGCTGGGGAACATTGACCAAGCGATTGACTCCCTGGATGGCAGGCGATCCCGTTTCTTTCTCTACGGGAAAGCGTGTATCAGGAATTCATTTGCTACCTAGTGAAATATCGGCTGCCGATTACGATTATTATTGTCTTGCGGAAGATCCCGAAGGGCATACCTATCACAATGTAGGAAAGAAACGTGGCAACGAATACAGACCTGACGGAGCAGTAGAGCTACGAAAAGAAGAAGATAATTACGTCGTTACCCAAATAGAATATGGAGAATGGATGAATTATACTGTAAGTATTCCTACCGATGGAGATTATACCGTTTATCTTGTTTATCAATCAAAAGGAAATTCTTTATTGTCCGTAGCTTCTGATTCAGAAGTAAAGACAGAACCCATGCAATTACCCAGTTCTATACAATGGACGGAAAGAGAAATAGGAAAACTCACTCTTCCCGCAGGAGCTTGTGTACTTCGTTTACAGATAGAGCAAGCCGGAGATAAACTCGAAATTCAGAAAATAATAGTAAAGTAGGATAAAGGGGATTTGATTCTTCGTTCGTACTTAATAATAGTACTACAAAAAAGATGGCCATGAAAATTCGAATATGTTTGTTAATCATACTAATGGGATTATTGTATCCGGGTTATATTAGCTCGCAAGAATCCCCTTATGTATTCCGCCAGATTGGAGTTGTCGAAGGATTACCGGATAACTATGTAAAAAGCGTTTTCCCCATTCCCGACGGACGTATCGGTGTGCGAAGTACTGTGTTATTAAGCCTGTATGATGGTGCGAACTATTCAAATTTCCCTTTCAATATTCATGGCGAATATTCGATAGCATATAACCATATTATTCCCGAACAATATATTGATGCCGACAAACGTTTGTGGATGAAAGAACGCAAGAGCCTACGCGTCTTCGATTTGACTACCGAACAGTACATCTATAACGTAGATTCTTTATTTCAACAATTCGGCTTAAAGGATAAAGTGGCGGACCTGATTATTGATTCAGAGAAACATTGTTGGTTTCTGACGCCGGGTTCCTCTGTCTATATGTACGATGCAGAGACAAAGTCAATCGAACAGGTTTGCAGGAATGATGAGTTTATGGAATACTATGGAGGATTACTCGGAGTAGAAAGTCATGGAAAATACAGTTGGATGGTTCATCAGAAAGGGGCTATCCGTTGCTACGATTTAGAAAAAGAAACGTTTCGTGCATCAACTTGATTTCCTGAAAGACCAACTGAAACCGGATGACCGTGTGGTTTTGAAGATACTCGATAATGGTGACTTTTGGTTGATGTGGGATCGTGGAGTAGGCTATTATGATGTCTATAATAAAAAATGGAACCAAATTTCAGGTATCCAACTCGGACACTATTCATGGTTTACTTCTATGGATGTGGATAAAGGTGGAAATGCATGGGTAGGAACCGTTATCAATGGATTCTATGTCATTGATATGCACAATTTCTCTGTAACCCGGACACTGGATATTCCTTTATTATCAGGTAATACAGTACGAAACGGTATTCAAAGCATCTATTGCGACCGGGAAAATAATTCCGTTTGGATAGGACTTTATAATCAGGGAATGTGTTATTATCATCCCAGCATGAATAAAATAGTGCTGTACAATAAGAAGATGATAAATGGCGACTGGAAAGGAGAGGAAATCCGCTGTATGCTCGAAACATCTAAAGGAGAAATTCTGATGGGTACTACGCAGGGTGTCTATCGCTATGAACCGGAGACTAAAAGCATGAACAGATTCTATCATGAATTCAGTCAGAAGAATTGCCGTGTACTTTATGAGGACAGCAAGAAGCGTGTTTGGGTCGGAACATACCACGATGGGCTCTACTGCATAGATCATGGAAAGGTACAATCTTACGATTATCCCGATACGGATTATCAGAATGAATTGGATTTCAGTAATATCCGTGTCATGGTCGAAGATTCTTCCGGTCGATTGTGGGTAAGTATATATGGTGGTGTAGGATTATTCAATCCTGAAAACGGGCAAATAAACTTATTGTCCGAACAGTTTCCCGAACTCAAAAAATATAAAGTAGCGAATGCATTGGCCATAGATAATCAATCCCGGTTGGTCGTAGGCAGTGATAACGGACTCTACATTTACGATCCTGCAACGAATAAAATATGGATACCGGAGGAAGACGGCCAGGCTAATTCTATTTTCAATCAGGGAAGTATCAAGTATAATCAGATACTCAAAGACCATGAGGGAACTTTATGGTTTGCTACACAATATGGCTTGAGCGTTTTGACTTACAATGGGCAAAGCTACACATTAGGGAAAGAAGAAGGTCTGTCTAAAGCTATCCTGAACGTAGTGGAAGATAAGAACCATGATATATGGATTTCGACAGTCACTTCTATTTATAAGATAAAAGTAGACAGAAGAGCAGATAAATACAGCTTTCATGTAATCAGCTGTCTGTCGGAAGATGAAATCCGTCAGGATGATTTATATAGTTTCCCTTCGTTAATGACCAGGGACAATCAGCTTTTCCTGGGGCTGATGAACGGCTTTATTGCTTTCTCACCAGAAAACATGATAGATAATCAGTGCCTCAATCGTCCTCTGTTTACCTCATTCCGCTTGTTTAATGTTCCGGTTGTTTCGGGCGAAATATATAACGGACGTGTCTTATTTGATAAAGCATTAAGTTATTCGGACGAAGTACAATTAAAATATGATGAGAACTATATCACACTTGAGTTTTCTGGTCTGAACTTCCCTAATTCTTCTCAAACCTCTTTCCGTTACCAACTGGAAGGATTTGACAAAGAATGGACGGAAACCCTTTTTTGAGAATGGACAAGGACGTGTGGTCTATAATAATCTCCCTTCGGGCGAATACATCTTCCGTGTGTCCGCTGCCGGAAACGACCGGATATGGGGACCGAGTCTGCATTCAAAATTGTAATTCATCCCCCATTCTGGGATACACTGGCCGCTCGTATTTTCTATGCAATTTTAGTTATTCTCTTAATCTTCGGGCTGATCTACGTAATAAACCGCCGCAACCGGCAGAAGATGATTCGTATGCAAGAAGAGGAAGCGTTGAAGCAGAAAGAAGAACTGGATCAGATGAAATTCCGCTTCTTCACAAATATAAGCCATGAACTCCGCACTCCGCTGACATTGATTATCACGCCATTAGACATGGTGATACGTCGATTGACAGACGATGCGATGAAAAAGCAACTGAATACCATCTATAAGAATGCTCAAAACCTATTGTCATTGGTGAATCAGCTACTCGATTTCCGCAAACTGGAAATGAAAGGAGAGAGGTTGCATCTGATGAACGGCGATATGGAGGAATTTATTGTTTCTGCCTATAACAACTTCATGCCAATGGCAGTAGAGAAGCACCTTAACTTTGTGAACCAATCTGAACATAGAGCGCTTTATATGTTCTTCGACCGGGATAAGGTACATAAGATTATGAATAATCTCTTGTCCAACGCCTTCAAATATACACCGCAGGGAGGCACAGTGAACTTACAGCTCGCGACAGAAGAGATAGAAGAAAGAAACTACGTGAGAATATCCGTATCTGATACTGGAATCGGAATATCCGAATCAGACCTTCCTTATATCTTTGACCGTTTCTATCAGGTAGGAAATGAAGGGGACGAAAAAATAGGCAGTGGCATCGGACTTCATTTGGTAAGGGAATATGTAAATATACATGGTGGCCGTATTAAAGTGGACAGTCAGATAGATCGTGGATCAGTATTCACCGTTTGGTTGCCGATGGACCTGAAACCGGAACCGAACGAACTGCCGGAAGAAATCATCGGAACGGAAACACCAGACATTAAAGAGAAAGAAACCACTACATCTACAGTCGATGATAACCTGAAGAAACTGTTGTTAGTGGAGGACAATCAGGAATTCCGTACTTTCCTGAAAGAACAGTTAGAAGATTTTTATCAAATCATTGAAGCGGCAGACGGCGAGGAAGGAGAGCGAAAAGCGATAGAGGAAAATCCGAACCTGATTATCAGCGATATTATGATGCCGAAAGTAGACGGTATCGAACTTTGCCGTCGGATCAAGACGAACGTGCAGACTTCCCATATACCTGTGATATTATTGACAGCCCGTACTGCCGATGATATCAAGATTAACAGCTATGAAGTAGGAGCAGACTCTTATATGTCGAAACCTTTCAACTTTGATATGCTGATGGTACGCATTGAAAAGCTGATAGAGCAGCAGGAAAAGAGAAAACAGGAATTCCGTAAGAACATAGAAGTAAATCCGAGTGCTATCACCATTACTTCAGTAGACGAACAGCTCATACAGAAGTGTCTGGAATACATAGAGAAGAACATGGATAATCCGGAATATGGCGTAGAAGAATTGAGTGGCGATTTGGGTATGGTGCGTATGAGTCTTTACCGTAAGTTACAATCCATCACCGGACACACACCGACAGACTTTATTCGCAGCATCCGTTTGAAACGGGCGGCACAATTATTACAAGGAAGTCAGTTGCCGATTGTTGAAATAGCGAACCGGGTAGGATTCAGTTCACCCAGCTATTTCTCGAAGTGTTTTAGAGAAATGTTCGGTATGCTTCCCAAGCAATATGCCGAGGAATCGGGAAGAAAAGAATGACATTGTGCTTGTGTTTGTAGTTTAATTATTACATTTGCGCTGAATAAGTGAGATAATTGTAAGATCTTGTTCACATTGGAGCAGAAAAAGTTTTATTTTATAATATATGTTGATATGAAAGTATTAGTTTTAATTTCATTGGTAGGAGGTTTGATGTTATCTTCTTGCGGAGGTAGCAGTTCAAAAAATAATGCAAATGTTAAGGAGGTAAATCCGGCAGATACCATCTATTTGGGAGACTTACGTGAAAAATTTGCAAATGATAGTGTTTTCTTTAAAATAGTGGCACCGGATTTGATGTTGATGGATTATCAGTATCTTTGGGCAGTAACAGAATCGGAAGCAGTAGAGAAAGGACTGACAAAAGAATACTATAAACGTGTGAAGAAAGAAATCACCGATACGAATGAAGCGATCAAAAAAGAGGTGTAATGAAAGGTGCGAACGTAAAACGTATACCGGATTTCCAGGCATCACAGGAAAATAAATAATGAATCCTTCCAGATGAAAGCTTTCATCCATGCAAATATAAGAACAGGGGAGTCGTCAAATGTAACGACATCCCCTTTTTTATTGGTGTAACGGTTAGATTTATCCCGATGAAATGGGACGTTTTTTGCAAAAATACACGCTTGTTACGATAGTTTTGTTATCTGTTACTTTTGTGATATTTGAATTTGAAACTTGTTCCTACTTTTGTATCATCGTTAAACGGATAAATTTAATGCCATGAATAAACAGCAAGCTACATTTGACGACTTCTTCTCTGAATGCTATCTTAAATATAAGGAGTATATCAAAAACTATATCGCTCTTCGTATTTGCCATCCGCATGAAGCGGAAGATTTGGCACAGGATGTCTTTGTCCGCTTATGGGAACACAGGGCATTCGTGAACAAAGATACAGTCTGGTCTTTGCTTTTTACCATCGCTCGCAATATAGTAACCGATAAAATCCGTCGTTATTATAAACAGGAAGATTTCGTCGCCTACATATATAATAGGATGGAAGACACCAGTCGGAATACCACAGAAGATACCATTCATTTTCGTGAACTAAAGAAGATGCACGATCAGGTAATGGAAACTCTTCCTGTCAAACGCCGTCAGATTTATGAACTTAGTTTCAATCATGAACTCTCTTGTCCTGCCATTGCAGGAAAGCTGTCCTTATCTCCCCGTACAGTAGAATGTCAAACTATTACTGGCTCGTAAAACGGTTCGTACTTATTTGAAAAATGAATTCTCCAAAGTCGGTTAAATACCAGATTCGGAAAAACACATATTAACTTTAACAATTTAATAGTATTATGGAAATTAAATCCAAATTCTTATGTTCAAAAGGAGTCGCATTGGCTTTCGCCATGCTGCTGGGTGGTTCGCCCGGTGTATTGCTCTATGCAAATGATTCTGTAGAAGAGAGTTTGATGGTAGTCCAGACGGGCCGCACCATCAAAGGACTTGTGACAGATGCGAATGGTGAACCGCTGATTGGTTGTAATGTAGTGGTCGTAGGAAGCAATGCAGGAGTAATTACCGATATTGACGGTCGGTTTACGCTGAATATTCCTGCTGATGCCAAACAGATAAAAGTTAGCTATATCGGATATGTAGATCAGATTATTAACCTTCACGACCGCTCTGATTTTAAAGTGGTATTAAAGGAAGATAATAATGCACTGGACGAGGTTGTTGTAGTGGGTTATGGCACGCAGAAAAAAGCGACGTTGACAGGGGCGGTAGAACAAATTGGTAGCCAGGTATTGGAAAGTCGTGCCATTACCAATGTCGGTGCTGCTCTGCAAGGAGCCACTCCGGGGTTGGTAGTCACTCGTTCTTCCTCACGTCCGGGTAATGAAGGTTTAAATTTCCAGATTCGTGGTCTGACATCTGTCAATGGAGGTAGTCCGTTGATTATTGTAGATGGGGTACCTGTATTGAATTCAGAGTCATTCCAAAATCTAAACTCAGATGATATTGAAAATATTAGTGTTTTGAAAGACGGTTCAGCTTCCATTTATGGTGCGAAAGCAGCTAATGGCGTTATCTTGGTAACTACCAAAAAAGGTAAAGGCAAGACAACGGTAGATTATGGCTTCAATATGCGTTTCACTACCAATGGTATTATGGCTTTCTCTCCCAGTATGCAGGAATATGCTTCCATGTGGCTGGAAGCCAATAAAGAAATGCCGGAACATGACTGGTGGGGCTGGGGAGAAGAAAACCTGAAAAAGATGGCTCAAGGCATTGAAGGAATTTACGAGTCGACTGTAGCCGATTGGGGTACGATGTTCGTGGGTAATGCCAATCGCCTGGATGAATTGTTTGCCCGTCGTTATTCTTACCAGCATAATTTGAGTGTAGCAGGTTCTACGGATAAATCCGATTACCGTATTTCTTTGGCTTATGCTGATAATCAAGCCAATTTGGCCACTGCCTATGACGGGCAGAAACAGTTGAACTTGCGTTTGAATTATGGAATCAAATTGACTGATTGGTTCAAATTGGAAACTTCGGCAAGTATGATTAAAACAAATACTGAAACACCCACATGCTATTGACCGTACACTTTACGGAAATGATGCTCCGTTTTTTCCGGCAAGAATCCCTATGGACAATGGTATGCCAACTTTGGTAATGTGGGCGACCGCAATGCGGCGGCAGCTACAACAGATGGAGGACGACGAGAGAGAGAAGTTGACTACCCGTGTCGATTTCAAAGCATTGGTGGATATTTGGAAAGGAATCACTTTCGAGGGTACTGCTTCCTTTCAAAATGAGGAATACCGTAGAGAACGCTATTCGCTTCCGGTACAGTGTTACAATTGGTTCGGCGAGCAGACGGCGAAGTTGGTGTATGAAACAACACAAACCCTTAGTACTCCGCAAGATGTGATGAACTTTAAAGACTCTCATCAGCCGGGATATTTGGTACAGGCAAATAATGCCCGGTATCAGTACTATTCAGGGCTATTGAAATATAAGCGTACATTTGCCGAAGTACATAACATAGATGCCATGTTCGGTATCAGTGCCGAGAAATGGGTGACTAAAAAAGTGGTTACCGCTCGTGAGAAGTTTGAGGATGTCGGAATTTACGATCTGAATTTGGCTACAGGTACACAGGGGAACGGGGGAGGAAAGACTCATAATGGTACCTATTCATATATTGCCCGTTTGAATTATAACTATGCGGAAAAATATATGGTTGAATTGATGGGGCGTCGTGACGGAAACTCCAAGTTTGCTCCCGGTTACCGTTTCAAGAGCTTCGGTTCCGTTTCTTTGGGCTGGGCGTTCTCGGAAGAACAATTTGTAGAATTTCTAAAGCCAGTTCTTTCTTTTTGGTAAGCTGCGTTTAAGTTATGGTAGCTCAGGTAATGATGTCGGGCTGGGTGATTACGATTATGTGTCTACTGTCTCTCTTGGAACAGCCGGTTTTGGAACTATACCTGCTAATCAAGTATCTTCAGGTTTCGGTGGTTTAATTTCTTATGACCGTACTTGGGAGAAAGTTTCACAGAAAAACTTTCGGTATCGATCTTAACTTCTTCGATAATCGCTTGAAGGCTACATTCGATTATTTTATAAAAGATAATACCGGTATGTTGGTAAATGTCACCTATCCGGGCGTATTAGGAGGTAAATCTCCTAAAACGAATAGTGGTCATTTGAATGTAAAAGGTTGGGAATTCACTATTGGATGGCGCGATCAGATTAAAGACTTTTCTTACTATGCCAACTTTAATATTGGTGATACAAAGAGTCTGTTGAAAGAGATGGAAGGAGCAGATTCTTATGGGGCTGGTTGGAATGCAGCTGTGAATGGGTATCCATTGAATTCGTACTTCCTTTATCGCACAGATGGTTACTTTAAAGATCAGGCAGAAGTAGACCGCTATTATGCACTCTATGGAGAGGGTAAAGAAGATCTGACTGGTGTAGGAGCAGGAAGTGCAAGCCGGTTGCGTCCGGGTGATACCAAACGTTTGGATTTGAATGGTGATTATAAGATTTCCGGTGCAGGGAATGAAAATAGCGATTTGCAATATCTCGGTGACTCCAATCCACATTTTGTTTTCGGTTTCACATTGGGAGGAGCATGGAAAGGTTTTGATGTGAACGCGATGTTCCAAGGTGTCGGCAAGCAGTATGTTATCCGTAATGACTGGATGGCTTATCCTTTTCAAACACGTACTGCCAATCAGAACCCGACATATTTGGGCAAAACATGGACAGAGAGCAATCCGAATGCGGAATTCCCTCGTCTGACTACTAATGCGAATCTTGCACGCTGGAATTATCAGAATAACGACTTTATGATGCAGAATAACCGCTATATCCGTTTGAAAACATTAATAGTCGGCTACACATTGCCGCAGATATGGACTCGCAAAGGTAAAACTGGAAAAAAGTACGTGTTTACTTCTCTGGCAATGATTTATGGGAAGCTACCAGTATTCGAGACGGTTTCGATCCGGAAATGGGAGCAGCCTCCAACAACAGTGGATACCCGTTTGCACGTACTTGGTCGTTCGGTCTGAACATCACTTTATAGTAGCTATGGAAAATTAAATACAGAATAGAAGATATGAAAAAGATAACGAACTATATATTAATTTGCACCTGCGCATTGGGATTTTCTTCATGCGTGAATACGTTCCTTGACTTGGAACCACTGGATGCCAAGACAGATGTGATTTATTTCAAAACACCGGAACATTTTCGCGAATATGCTAACGGGCTTTACGGGCAATTATTGGGATGGCAGTCTTCCTATGGAAGTATATTCGATCACATGGATGCAGCCTCCGATCTTTCTACTTGTTTCAGATATTCGTATGGTGTGGGGACCGGTGTGATGGGAATTCCTAATGACGATAGTCGTTGGAATAATTGCTATAGTAATATTCGTGCCACTAATCACATGTTTGAAAGAGCTGTTTCTTCCTATACAGGTAATTTGGCGGATATTAAAAAAGAATTAGCCGAAGGTCATTTTTTCCGTGCCTATAACTATTTTTACTTATTGAAGTTTTTTGGTGGAGTGCCTGTCGTTACGAAAGTTCTCGACGTGACTTCACCGGAGTTATATGGAAAACGTAACAGCCGTTATGAGGTTGTCAACTTGATTCTCTCCGATTTGGATGAGGCTATTGCAGGGTTGCCGTTGGAACAGAATATAACCTCTGCCGACAAAGGTAAAATCAGCAAACAGGCTGCACAGGCATTTAAGGCTCGCGTGTTACTTTATGAAGCTACCTGGCGTAAGTACAATGGTACTTCTACTGATTTTGAAGGTTCTGCCGGTCCGGCTTCCGATCAGGTAAATGCTTTCCTGGAAGAATCCGTTCAATTATCCGAAACAGTGATGGGGATGCTGCTTATTCCCTTTGGAATTATAACAATGTAGCAGCTATGAAAAATATGAGCAATCGTTACCTGTTTAATATTGAAGAAGAAGCTAGTAATCCTGCCGGTGCCGGAAGAGCGACGAACAAGGAATTTATCATCGCTTCTGTATATAGTCAGGAAACGCGTAAAGGACAGGTAGATTTGAATCAGGTGATTTATACGGATATGCGTCCCAGCCGGAAATTGATTGATATGTTTTTATGCACTGACGGGCTTCCGGTTAGTATGTCTGATAAGTTCCAGGGATATAAGAATCCGGGGGACGAATTTCAGAATCGTGATTTCCGTTTGACTTCTTATGTAGGTTCGTATGCTACGAGCCTGACAGTTGAGAACTGTGGGTATGGTGTTTCCAAGTTTGCTATTACTGATATTCAACGCCAAAGTAAAGATGAATCGGCCAATTATCCGGTACTTCGGTTGGCAGAAGTATACTTGAATTATGCTGAAGCTGTGATGGAACGCTATGGTGAAATATCAGATGACCAGTTGAATAAGTCGATAAATAAAATCCGTGCCCGTGCGGGAATTGCCAACTTAACAAATGCATTGGCAAAGCGAATTCAGGAAGGAGTGCCGGCAAATGCGAGTAAGACAGTCAATCAGGTAATGCTGGATGAGATCCGCCGTGAACGTGCCTTGGAACTCTATATGGAAGGTTTCCGTTGTGACGACCTGAAACGTTGGGGTATTGCGGAGAAGAATCTGAATGAGTCTCGTTGCGGTGCGGTAGTAGGTAATGCCAGCTATCCGACGGCATTTATAGACGAAAACGGGAATGCTACCAGTGCTTTCAATCCGGCTATCTTTACGAAGGGGACGGAAGAAGTGGAAACAGGTAAAGGCAAATTACCTTGTGTAGTGCTCCTCAAATCATCTGACTGCGCATTTACTAAAGGAGATTATTTGTGGGCGATTCCAAGAAATCAAATCAATCTGAATTCGAATCTGGTACAAAATCCGGGATATTAATCATTCAATTGTTTAACGTATAATACCATAGATTATATGAAGTTTTTATTCAAATATACATTTCACTTGGTAATACTTGCTTGCGTTTCCGCACTTTTCTCCGGTTGTGAGCAAGACCCCAAGTATAGAGTTTATGATTATCCTGTGCCAGTAGTGGAGAGTATATATCCTACGGACGGATATGTCACTACACAGGTTGTTATTACGGGAACCAATTTTGGTGACCGTGCTGAAGCAGTGAAAGTTTTCTTCGGTGAAGCCCAATCCAATAAAGTGCTCGATTGCAAAAATAACCGTTTGGTAGTGGAAGTGCCGGAAACTGCAGTAACAGGCAATCTGTCTTTACAGATTTATAATAAAAAGGTGGAGAATATCGGTCATTATACAGTACTACCTACACCACGTGTCATTACAGTGACTTCTGATAGTGAAGATGGTGAAGGGGTAGCTGATACGGGAGACAAGGTCACTATAACAGGTGAAAACTTTGGTACGGATCCATCCGATATTTCTGTTAGTTTCACTGGAACGCTGGCCGAATTTGAGCTGGTGGATGAGTCTACTATTGTTGCGACAACTCCTGCTGATTATCAGACAGGTAGTGTGACTGTGACTATTCACGGATATACAATGACAGGTAGTGCAATGTTTAATCCTAACTCAAAGGGTGATGTAACAGTGCTTTACCTTCAAAACTACAAGCAGCCGTTTGCCAAGGCAAATGATGAAAATTGGAAGAATGGTGAATGGTGGACTCCGGCAGTATGGAATCAGAATAAGGCATCGTTCAATGCAAAAGGCAATACGACTGTTTCCGGAATGCAATATAAATCAGAAGAAGGCTTAACGTTAGCATTCCAGAATGGATGGGATAAAGAAGCTTATACGAATGGGAAAATATGGCAAGTTGCTACACTTCGTCCTGGTAAATACAGACTGGAAGTTACTTATGCCTATACGATGGTAGTAAGTGATGCGGGGAACTTTATTTCTGCATTGATGGCCTAAAGGAGATAGTGAAAGTGATATACCGAATGTAGCTGATATTGAGCAATTAAATGGAGTTTGTGCGATCTATGATCAAAGCTGGAACAAATGATGACTCGGGTGTTTTGGTAACCCCTTCATTTGAAGTGACGGAGACAACGGATGTTGTTATTGATTCCTGACTTCACTGGCAAAGGGTAATTCATACTTTAAGGTGACAGAATTGAAATTGATTCTTGAATAATGTGGAAAAAGAAAAAGAGTAATTCATCGTGATAATATAATTAAGATTATGAAGAAAATATATAACTATCTGTTTCCCGTTTTTCTCTCGCTTTTCGCATTAGCTGCTTGTGACGAGGATAACGAAGAAATTGTTTCAATGAGTTACACTGATCCTGTGGCGACTGTAACAAAGATAGATCCCGTAGAAGGATATGTTGGGAATGAGTTTACCGTTAGTGGCAGTGATTTTGGTATCATAACAGAAGATGTGAAAGTATTTATCGGTTCCCAGGAGGCAGTAGTAGTCTCTTGCGCCGATGATGCTATCCTTGCGAAAGTGCCGGAATCGGCAACAAACGGAAAGATAACCGTTGAGGTTTTCGGGCAACGTGTGGAGACTGATCTAGTTTATCGTGTACTTGGTAAGCCGGGTGTCAGCGTAGTGAAACCTTCTTATGGTTTTCCGGGTGCCAGTATTGTTTTCGAAGGACAAGAATTTGTTTCTTCTAAAACACTGTATACTTTGACTTTCGGGACTTCCACAGACAAGGCAGAGATTGTGGGTACACCTACTGATACCGAATTTACGGCCAAAGTTCCCGAGACAGCTGTCAGTGGAGTTATGGCACTTATTATGGCAGAACAAACGATTGATTTGGCTTCTTATCCTTTCACTGTGTTGAAGCATGCAACGCTTGATATTCCTAAGGAAGACGAACCGGTTCCATCAGGTTTTGCTGGCAGTAAATTTGCAATAACAGGAACCAATCTTGTGCAAGAATTGCTGGATAAGTCTGTTGAAGGGTTGGAGCCTTTGAAAGTAACTTTTCTAAAGCTGGCGGAGAACCTGTAGAAGCTGCAATAGATACAGATAATTTGATGGATAAGAGTATTCCACTCACTGTACCTGCTTCGTTGGAAGCCGGAGATTATACAATTACTGTCATTACTCCGTTTGAAACTATCGGGACACAGTTGAAATATACGGTATTACCGATGCCGACAGTAACAGGCATTTCAACGAAAGCCGGATATATTAATACGGAAGTAACGATCATTGGTCAGAACTTTGGTACGAAAGCTGAAAATATTCAGGTCTTTTTCGGAGAAACAGTTTGTGATAAAGTGACACTGAATGATAAAGGTAATATCGTAGTGAATGTTCCCAAAGGAGTTTCATCTGAAGCTCCGGTGAAGATTAAACTGATAATTCAGGGTAAGGAAATAGAGATGGGCGAATCGGGCACATTTGAGGTTTGGGAAACTCCGGAAATCACTTCTGTTGAAACACCGTATATTTATCCTAATGGCACATTAGTAAAAGCCGGACAGGAAATAACATTTACAGGAAAAGGTTTTGGAACGGATAAGAATTCTGTTACAGTTACTTTTGAGGGAATATCCGTACCCGTTACGGTTAAAGAGATTACTACGACTTCTATTACTGTAACGGTTCCGCAAGGTTTCAATGGTGGAAAAGTAACAATGGTGTTTGAAGGTATTGCACAACCCGTAGAGAGTGATATGTTACAACCTCTGCCGGTGGATGGAGATATTTCTCAATATGTACTCATGAACTATAAACAGCCTTTTGAATATGTAAAAGAAGGTGGGAGATAAAGGATTCCATAAAAAAGGAGAGGGCAAAAGCTGCTTATTGGATAGTTCAGAACTCTAACTTGACTGCTGGTGAAGGAGGTGCTGCTGTTGATTTGGCATTTAAAACGAAATATGGTGATGGAAGTGATGCAGGTTTGGCTTTACAAACAGATTGGGATTTGACAATCCTAAAAAATGATGGTAAGGTATATCAGACTTCTCATCTTCAAAAGGAAAATATAAGTTGACGGCACACGTTTATGAATATGACGGCAGAGGTTTTACCGGTTATGTTGCGGTTTGTAAAGGTAACGAGATGGCAAATACGAGTGATATACCAAGTAAGAGTCTGGCAAACGCTTCTATTTCGGGTACGGGTGATGTAGTAGTTGATATTCTTGTTGAAGAGCCTACCGATGTTGTCATTGGTTTTGTATGTACGATTACAGTAAAACAAGGACGGGCTAAGATAGATAATTTCAAATTAGAGTTAGTAGAGCAATAAACTATAATTGGGTGCACCGTAATCAATGGTAGATACGGTGTACCATTAAACCAAAAATATGATGAAAAAGATATATTATATAACCGCAGTATTTGCTACCCTGTTTTTGGTAGGATGTGGGGACGGCATTGACCTTCCGGGTGTCAATGTGGAAACTGATTTGAATAAAATTCCTCTTCCTGATAATAACGTAAATTTGGAACAGGTTGAACTTAAGCCGTCAACGGAACCCATGCTGCATGAAGGGTTGCATACGGAGGAAGACTTCCAGCGTATCCGGGATAAAAAGCTGCCGGAGAAGAGCCTTGGATAAGTGCTTATCAATTATTAGTAGAAAGTCAGTTTTCGCAGAAGACGGCAGATACTTATCCTACGGAATGGATTAAACGTGGAGTTTCCGGTGATGAAAATTATATGAATGCAGCCAGAGGGGCCACTATTGCATATCAGCAGGCGCTTCGTTGGAAGATTGAACAAGATGATGAATATGCGGCAAAAGCAGTGGAGAATCTGAATAAGTGGGTACAGACTTGTGTAGGTGTAACAGGTAATACGAATTTATCGCTTGCTGCAGGACTTTATGGTTATGAATTTGCTATTGCCGGTGAATTATTGAGGGATTATGAAGGATGGGATCGTGCGGACTTCGCAGCGTTCCAGAATTGGTTGCTTAAAGTGTTCTATCCTGCTAATGATGATTTCCTGAAACGTCATCACGATACGAATGCGTTACATTATTGGGCTAACTGGTGTCTTTGTAATATAGCGGCTAAAATGGCTATCGGCATTGTAACCGATCGTCGTGATATTTATAATGAAGGTATCGCCCATTTGCAGACAGGTGATACAAACGGACGTTTACGTCGTGCTATCTATCACGATTATGCACCGGACTATAACTTTGCTCAATGGCAGGAAAGTGGCCGTGACCAGGGACATACATTGATGTGTGTTGGATTGATGGGAATTATCTGTCAGTTGGCATGGAGCCAGGGAGACGATTTCTTTGCTTATGATGATAATCTCTTCCTACGGGCCTGCGAATATGCCGCTTGTTGTAATTACACTAATGAGACTGTACCATATACTACTTATATATGGCAAAAACAGAGTCAATGGGGATATCCGATTCCGGAAGAACAAACAACACTTGGTGGCGGTAAATGGATCAAACGTGCGATATGGGCGTTGCCTTACTATCATTACAAAGGGATAAAAACATCTCGGATGATAATCTCAAATATACTAAGATTGCTACCGAATATGAGGAATAGAAGGCGGCGGCGGTTATTATGATGCTAACTCTGGTGGGTATGATGTACTTGGACTCGGTACATTGATGTATGCACAATAAATGAATAATTCAAAATGAATAGATTGATACGAATAGCGCTTACATTTTTACTTTGTAATGACTTCAGGAGTTATACAGGCAGAAATTGTCATCTATCCGCAAACCATGGTACAGTTTGATTTTTCCGGTAAAGGGAAGTGCTGGTGCAAAAAGAATAACGGGGAACTCCGTTCAGCAGTAGTGCG
>VOFE01000820.1_pt1 | contig 20361 bp, 29 predicted proteins | sample 5384071 | NCBI WGS metagenome assembly VOFE01 (sample SAMN12384724, study PRJNA508395) | human gut metagenome | isolation source: healthy gut D | host: Homo sapiens
GGCGGACATACGTTTGATCAGGGGATTATCAATCTTGTAAAGCACAGTCACGACTTCCTGATCGGTCGGCAGACTGCTGAAGTACTGAGACGGAATTTCAATGTCTTTACCGGAGATTCTGATTCTATCTTATCGGTAGCCGGCAGAGACCTGATCACAGGTGTACCGATGCGGAAGCCGGTTTCTATCATGCTGATCCGTGCTGCAATGAAAGATCCGTTACTGGAATGCGTCAAAGCCATCCATTCCCTTCTTGATAGAACACCTCCGGAAGTCCGCAAAGCAATCTATGAGAATGGTATTTTCCTCACTGGCGGACTTGCAAATATGCCCGGTCTTGAAATTTATATCGAACAGATGGTAGGCATCAAGTCAAGAACTGCCCTGGAACCGGACACCTGTGCAGTCAATGGCCTGAAACGTATTATTATGTCGAAAGACTTAAGAAAACTGACATTTTCAATGATAGAAGATAATTATAGGTGGATGAGATAATGAAGACAAAAATCAATCTTCCCTTCCAAGTAAATACTGGCTGATCATCGTAATCGTCATCTGCGTCATCCTGATGGGTGTGGAACGTATTACCGGAGGGAACGGACCAATCAGTTTCGTTGCAAACTATACAGTCATTCCTATGCAGAAAGGGATCGGATATGTTGGACGCTATATGAGCGATCTTTCCGATAACTTTGAAACACTACAGGACATGAAAAAAGAAAATAGAAAATTACAGTCCAAAGTAGACGACCTTACGATCGACAACACGCGACTACGCCAGGATCAATATGAACTGGAGAGGCTGAGAGAATTATATAAACTGGATGAAAATTATTCTGATTACAAAAAGTAGGTGCACACGTCATTTCCAATAACGGCTCCAACTGGTTCAGTGATTTTACGATCGACAAAGGAAAGAAGGACGGCATTAAAAAGAATTGCAATGTTCTCGCCGGAAGCGGACTGGTCGGAATTGTAACGGAGGTTGGTCCGCATTATGCGAGAGTACGTTCCATTATTGACGACGAAAGTAATATCAGTGCAATGCTCCTTTCAACTTCCGACACCTGCGTAGTCAGAGGAGACTTGAAACAGATGGAAAACGGCAGGATCCGGTTTGAAAAACTTGCCAATAACGATAATAAGATTGAAGTCGGAGAACAGGTTGTTACATCTCATGTCAGTGACCGGTTCCTTCAGGGACTTTTTGTCGGATACGTCAGTGAAGTGAAAGTGGATTCTAATAACCTGACCCGGTCCGGATATATTACACCTGCTGTAGATTTCACTAAACTGCAGGAGGTTCTCGTTATTACCACAACGAAAAACGACCTGATCAAACAAGAATCCGCAGATACAAAGGGAGAGTAATTCATGAAACGAAAGTTGATTACATTTTGTAGTATCATTATATGCTTTTTAATGGAATGCACCATCTTCCACCGATTGTCTTTTGCATCCATCAAACCGAACCTGCTGATTATCATCACTTCATCGTTCGGATTTATGCGTGGAAAGAAAGAGGGTCTTGCCGTAGGATTCCTTTCCGGCTTTTTGACGGATGTATTCTGGGGAATACACTTGGATTCTATACGTTACTTTTCTCGGTGATCGGATATCTGAACGGATCATTCCGAAGACTTTTTATGATGATGACATTAAACTTCCAATCGCACTGATCGCAGTCAGCGAATTGATCTATGGTTTAGTTACATACTTCTGTATGTATCTTTTGGGGGGGATTTTGCTTTTGAAGCATACCTGAGACAGATCATTATGCCCGAGCTTGTATATACAATCCTGGTCACACTGATTCTGTATCAGATCATATTACACATTAACAAGAAACTGGAAGCAGAAGAGCAAAGGAGTGCAAGTAAATTTGTATAGTTTATGGGAACGGATCAAATCCGGCATTGCAGAATTCGTACAATCTCGAATATTCGTGCTGATCATTGTCTTTTGTATTACATCGGCAATTCTGGTACAGCGGATATTTTATCTTCAGATTGTAAAAGGACAGGAATACCTTGACGATTATAAACTGCAGATTCAGAAAACAAAAGAGATTCAGGGAACCCGTGGTAATATATATGACCGTAATGGCAACCTACTGGCTTATAATGAACTGGCATACTCTGTCACAATTGAAGACAATGGTTCTTATGACAGTATTGCACAGCAGAATAAAGTTTTAAACAAGACGATTTCTTCTGTTATTAAAATGGTAGAATCCAATGGTGATACCGTGATCAATAACTTTGGAATCATTTTGGACAGTAATAATATGTATCAGTTTGTTGCACAGAATGAAACGCAGAAATTACGTTTTATCGCTGATGTATATGGTAAATCTACAATTGATAAGCTTTCCAAAAAACAGAAAGAGACTACTGCCGATGAACTGATTCATTATCTGTGTACAAATAAGCAGAAATTTGGTATTGATGAAAAATCTATGGACAAGTCCATGGTATTAAAACTGATCAATATCCGTTATCAGATCTGGCTGAACAGTTATCAGAAATACATTTCAACTACAATTGCCGAAGATGTCAGTGATGCAACAGTCGCAGACATCATGGAAAATCTGGACAAATTATCCGGTATCAATGTAGAAGAAGAGTCACTGAGAAAATATGCTGACAGTAACTGTTTTGCAAACATTATAGGATATACCGGCCAGATTTCCCAGGAAGAGTATGACGCATTAAGTGATGCAGATCAGGAAAAATACAACAAAACCGATACTGTCGGTAAAGCTGGTCTGGAAAAGGCACTGGATTCCCAGCTTCAGGGAAAAAAGGGAAATGAGAAACTTTATGTTAATAATGTCGGAAAAGTAATCAAAACAGTAAAGGGCACAAAGCCCAAAGCCGGAAATGATCTGTATCTGACGATCGATGCTAATCTTCAAAAAGCTGCTTATAACATTCTGGAACAGGAACTTGCGGGCGTACTGCTTGCCAAAATACAAAACAATCTGAATTTTGACCGGAATAAAGTCGAAGACGGAAGTGACGTTATCATTCCGATTGGTGATGTATATAATGCTATGATCAACAATGACGTACTTGATATGACGCATTTTACAGATGCAAATGCCGGTGAAGCCGAAAAAGAGGTTGCATCTGCATTCGCCGTAAGAAAAGAAGAAGTGAAGAATTCTCTTACGAAAATATTCAGCGATTCCAATGCAGCAGCATATAAAGATCAGCCGAAAGAAATACAGGCGTACCTCACCTATCTGGTATCGGATGTGTTGACAAACGGAACAGGTGTAGTAATGTCAAAATCCATCAATACCAAAGATGATACTTATAAAGCCTGGAAAGATAATGAATCTATTAATGTATATAACTATCTGAATTATGCTATTTCAAAGAACTGGATAGATACTTCACTATTGAAAGATTATATAAAATCAAATGAACAGTATTCTGATTCCAGTGAAGTATATCAGGGAATTATTAATTATATTTTGGATTATGTTGATTCAGACAATAGTTTTGACAAACTGATCTACCGCTATATGATAAAATCCGGAACAATTACCGGCAGGCAGGTATGCATGATGCTCTATGAACAGGGAATACTGGATCAGGATGATGAGCAGTATAACGGTCTGAAAGCAGGAAATGTCGGTGCATATGACTTTATGCGGAGTAAAATCCAGTCTTTGGAGATTACACCCGGACAGTTAGGACTGGAGCCTTGTACCGGTTCATTGGTTGCAACAGATCCGAACACCGGTGAAGTACTTGCATGCGTCTCTTATCCCGGATATGACAACAACCGTCTTGCAAATACCATGGATTCTGATTACTACAGCAAACTGCTTACCAATCAGTCCCGTCCATTCTACAACAATGCAACACAGGAAAAGACAGCACCTGGTTCCACTTACAAACCATTATCTGCAATTGCCGGTCTGACCGAAGGTGTCATTGACGTTAACACATATCTTCCATGTGCCGGAGTATATAAGAAAGTCACACCGAATCCAAAATGCTGGATTTACCCGTCATCACATGGTAACCTGAATGTATCACAGGGTATTCAGCATTCTTGTAATGACTTTTTCTATGAAGTCGGTTACAGACTAGGGCTCAATAATGCCGGTGATTCAAAGCTGGACAGTGATACCTCAGATGGAAAGAGTACACAGAATTATTATTCAAGCGAACGTGGTATTGCAAAACTTCAAAAATATGCGGAAGAATTCGGTCTTGGAGATACTTCGGGTATGGAAATTCCTGAATCTGACCCGCAGATATCCGATGACAACTCTGTATTATCTGCTATCGGACAGGGTACCAACAACTATACTACCAGTCAGCTTGCAAGATATATCACAGCAGTTGCAAATGAGGGAACCGTATACAACTTAAGTCTTTTAGATAAGGTTACAAGCCCTAAAGGGAAAACGATCAAAGACTATACTCCTGAAGTAAAAAATAAAGTTACCGATGTGTCCGCCTCTACATGGCAGGCAGTCCATGAAGGTATGAGAGCAGTTGTAACTTCAGAAGATAAAGATATTTTTACGAAATTAAATTCGAGTGGTATTGCATTATCCGGTAAAACCGGAACTGCACAGCAAAGTCAGACTCATCCAGACCACGGTCTGTTTGTAGGATTTGCTCCTAGTGACAGCCCACAGATTGCATTTGCAATCCGTATTGCCAACGGCTACAGTTCGACATTTGCAGCTGAAGTCGGTAATGATGTCATGGAGTACTACTATAAAGTCACACCGGAAAATGAATTGATCACGGATCTGCATCAGATATTGGTACCGGATCAAATGGTGGAGATTAAAGAAAGGATGATTCTATGTGAAAGATCAGGTGCTCATCAAGAGTAACAAATACGGCATCACTATTTATTTTGATTCAGACATTTCATTCGAGGAACTTCTGGAAGTCGTAAAAAAGAAATTCCAATCTGCTTCCAGGTTCTTTGCTCACGCAAAAATGGCTGTGGAATATGAAGGCCGTTCTTTCACAGAAGATGAAGAGCGGCAGCTGACAAGAGAAATTGAATCAGCTGCCAATATCGAAATACTTTGTATCATTGAGAAAATACTGTTACAGAACAAGTCCATAAAAAATGCTGGACGAAAGCCTTGAAGCCATCCATGAAAAAAGACGGGCAGTTCTATAAGGGTACATTAAGAGGAAGGCAGGTTCTTGAGTCCGAACAGAGCATTGTGATCATAGGTGATATCGAAGAAGGTGCTACCGTTGCATCCAAAGGAAATGTAATTGTAACCGGTACCATATACGGTACGGTGATCGCAGGTGCCTCCGGACGCAGAGATGCTGTCATTGCAGCTCTCCGTATGCAGCCGAAAAAACTGCGGATAGGAGAAGTAAAAAGTAAAACCAGTTATAGGAGGAAGTTATTCATGGGCGAAGTTATCGTAATTACATCAGGAAAAGGTGGAGTTGGAAAGACGACTACAACTGCAAATGTAGGAGCCGGTTTATCGAAGCTTGGCAAAAAGGTAGTGATCATAGATACTGATCTAGGGCTCCGGAATCTGGATGTTGTGATGGGCATGGAAAATCTGGTCGTATATAATCTGGTCGATGTTGTGACCGGCGGATGCCGCCTGAAACAGGCATTGATCCGTGACAGCCGATATGAAAATCTATATCTGCTCCCGTCCGCCCAGACAAAAGACAAGTCGGCGGTATCACCGGAACAGATGAAAAAGCTCACTTCTGAATTAAAAGAAGAATTTGACTACATACTTTTGGATTGTCCGGCCGGTATTGAACAAGGCTTTCAAAATGCCATTGCCGGTGCTGACCGTGCATTAGTTGTTACAACTCCGGAAGTATCATCCATTCGTGATGCTGACCGTATCATTGGACTTCTGGAACAGAATCAGATCCGTAAGATTGACCTGATCATCAACCGCATCCGGATGGACATGGTGAAGCGGGGAGATATGATGTCCGTTGATGATGTCACCGAAATCCTCTCGGTACCTTTAATTGGAATCCTTCCTGATGACGAACAGGTTGTTATCGGGACTAACCAGGGGAACCGGTAATTGGTCTCGATTCAACGGCAGGAAAAGGATATTTAAATATTTGTAAGCGTATTCTGGGATTGGAAGTTCCTTATATAAATCTTGATACCGGAAAGGGATTCTTCTCAAGGATCTCACATGCATTCAAGAAGAATTAGGAGGCCCTGAATATGTTGAAAAGCTCTTCCGTATCCATTGCAAAGAACCGTCTCCGCGCATTGGTCGTATCGGATCGGGTACAATGTACGCCTTCCGTTTATGATCATATCTGCCGGGACTTATATCAAACCCTTTCCAAATACGTGGAACTTACAGAAGATGATTTTCAAGTAGAGATTAACCGTTCACAGATAGTGATAAGAATAGCAGGAGAAGAAACGTGAGATCACATAGATTTACAAAACCATATAACTGGAAAAATTATAAATTCGGAATTGTTGCACTTGTAGGTATTTTATCCATTTTCGGTATCTTAGTCGTAGGCAGTGCAAAAGAATCTCTTCAGAACAAACAGATTCTTGGTGTCGTGATAGGTCTTGCGGCTATGATCATCGTGTCACTGATTGACTATATGTGGATCATAAATTTTTATTGGGTATTGTATATACTTTCTATCATTATGCTTACTGCAGTAAAATTATTTGGTGAGAATGTAAATGGTGCAACCCGCTGGATCAAGGTAGGCTTTATCCAATTCCAGCCTTCAGAACTTGCAAAAATATTACTGATCATATTTTTTGCAAAATTTTTGATGGAACACGAAGAAGATATCAATGATAAATTTACAATGTTGAAATATGCTGTCCTCGCAGGTATTCCGCTGGTATTGATCTTAATTGAGCCAAACCTGTCCACAACCATTTGTACCGCTCTTATGATCTGTCTTATGATCTATGTAGCCGGACTAAGTTATAAATTCATCGGTACCGTCCTTGTCATATTAATACCGGTCGCAGTCATCTTTTTAAGTATCGTTGTTCAGCCTGACCAGAAGCTTTTAAAGGATTATCAGCAGAAGCGTATCCTTGCTTTTATCGAACCCGAAAAATATGAAAGTGATGAAGCTTACCAGCAGAAAAACTCTGTCATGGCAATTGGTTCCGGTCAGCTAACAGGAAAAGGGCTGGATAATAACACGACTACATCCGTAAAAAACGGTAATTTCATTCTTGAACCACAGACAGATTTCATTTTCGCAATCATTGGTGAAGAATTAGGTTTTGTCGGAGGTTGTATAATTATTGCGTTCTTACTATTAATTGTGATACAATGTATTTTAGTTGGGATACGATCGCAAGACCTTGCAGGAAGAATCATATGCTGTGGTGTTGGGGGACTGATTGGCATACAAAGTTTTATTAACATTGGTGTTGCCACCAAGATATTACCTAATACTGGAGTACCATTACCTTTTGTAAGTTATGGACTGACATCTCTTGTAAGTTTATATATTGGAATTGGATTAGTCTTGAACGTAGGATTACAACCGAAAAATGAATAATGATGATTCAAAAAAAAAAAAAAACCGGTTTCTGTTTTGGAATTTTAAGCAAAAAAGTCTTTATGTAGAAGCAGATTATGAAATCAAACCTGAAAGTTATAAACACAAATCTGTATACAGGTGATTTATCTTTTTGCTTCTGATCTGTGTGTTGCATCTGGTGATGTCAATCTGAAAGGGATTTACCTCTGCCGAAACAGATACTATACTTCATTCAGCAGCCGGTTTGTTTTGTTCAAAAAATGTTGACAGGGAAAATTATAACACAAAAAAATTTGCTTTGATCTTTGTTGCATCTGGTGATCAGATGTTTGATAAAATTTATCCGTTGACTTTTCCTATCAGATGTTTGATAAAATCTATCCCAAGTACAACCAAGCTTATGACTGCTCTGGTTGCTTTGGAAAACGCTGATCTGTCAGACGTTGTTACAGTGTCTCAGAATGCCGATATGAACAGCTTTGCTGCTGACGAAGCAACTTGCGGAATACAGGCTGGCGATAAGATTACATTATCCGATTTATTATATGGTCTGTTACTTCATTCCGGAAATGACAATGCAACAGCAATTGCAGAATATTGGGCGGAAGTATGGATGGATTTGCCAAAATGATGAATAAAGAAGCGAAAAAGCTAATGGCAACAGGCACACATTTTGTAAATTCTAATGGTCTTCATAATGACGACCATTATACAACTGCTTATGACCTTTATCTCATTTTTAATGAATGCATTAAAAATGATGATTTTGTCACAATCATCAAATCAAAATCACATACCGCAAAGGTTACCGGAAGTAGTGGTGCTGTAAGAAGTATTACCTGGGAACCGACTAATTTTTATGCTACCGGTGAAGCAGAAAAGCCAGATAATGTAACTGTCATCGGCGGAAAAACGGGAACAACCAAGCTGGCAGGGAATTGTCTCGTCCTTCTTACAGAAGATGAGAACAATCATCCATATATCTCTATTGTAATGAATGCTGATACAAAGCCATTGCTTTATAAAGATATGACAGCAATTGTGGAAGCAATTCCTGAAAAATAATATGTAAAAATATAGAAGGGGCATCCATAATACGGATACCCCTTTTTAGGATGAACTTCCGATTCTTCCATAAAGGCTGATGAGATAAAGTCCACATAGACCGATAATGGTATAAATAATTCTGGAAATCCATGTGAGATTTCCAAAGATTACGGCTACGATGTCCAGTTTAAATATACCAACCAGAAGCCAGTTAAGTGCACCGATGATCACAAGCGTCAATGCAGTGTTATCAAACCATTTCATCTGAGTAATCCTCCTTTTATCGAATGATAATAGTATTGCCGGGAAAAGTGGAATTATACATTGCGGAAAGGCTTTTTATCATGGATAAAAGTGAAAAATATTATCCATATTCACAATATCTCAAAGAAAGATATGGAGAAAAAGTATATAAACTTCCGGTAAATCTCCCGGTCAGCTGTCCAAATAGAATTAACGGAAACGGCTGTTCGTTCTGTGCAGAAAAGGGAACCGGATTTGAAGCAATGGACTCTGCCGTATCTGTCACAGAACAGCTTCTTAGGACTCGCGACTATATTGAGAAACGTTATCATGCGCATAAGTTTATTGCGTATTTTCAAAACTTTACGAATACATTTTTACCGCTTGAAATATTCCGTTCATATATCGAGGAAGCATCCCGCGTTCCTGATATTGTTGAAATTGCCGTCTCTACACGTCCGGATTGTATACGGGATGACTACCTGGATGTATTACATACAGTCCGGGAAAAACCGGAATCAGATTACGATCGAACTCGGACTTCAAACAGTGAATTATCATACCTTAAAACAAATATCAAGAGGTCATTCTCTTGCGGAATTTATCGATGCGGTCCTGCATATCAACAAATATTCTTTCGATATCTGCACCCATGTAATCCTGAATCTTCCGGGAGATGATTTGGATGACAGCATTGAAACGGCAAAAATATTATCTGCACTTCCGGTACAGATCGTAAAGGCACACTCTCTTTATATTGCTAAGAATACAAAGTTGTGCGAAGCGTATGAAAATGGTACAATATCTCTATGTAAAAAAGAAGAGTACCTGAACCGCCTCATCCTGTTTCTGGAATATCTGAGACCGGATATTGCAATTGAGCGCCTGTTCAGCCGTATTCCGGAAAAGGATGCTGTATTCTGTAACTGGGACACCAGCTGGTGGAAGTTAAGAGATGAACTATTTGAAATCATGACAGAAAGGCAAAGTTATCAGGGAAAGGCATTTGAGTATTTAAATGGATCAGCGTTACGTATGTTAAAGCAATAAAGATAGGAGGCCGGAAATTTGGCTGGAAACACGCAATCATCAAATATAAAAGTATATCAGAAGAAAAAACATTTAAATATTGGGATCATCATTTTTGGTGTTATATTTATTTATCTTGTTGTAACTGTATTAATGTATCTGACAGAAAAACATATTTCTGTTTATGAGGTTCGGGAAGGATCCATTCTCAAAGACAATTCCTATACCGGTCTTGCCATCCGTAATGAAACAGTAATCCGCTCCGAAGACAATGGATACGTTAATTACTTTGTTTCAGCCGGTAGTAAAGTCGGTGCTAAAACACAGATTTATTCTCTTTCTGACCACAAGTTACAGTTTGAATCAAAATCAGGGAAAAGTCAGAAATTAACCTCCGTTGAGCAGAACAATATACGTCAGAAGGCCCAGACTTTCTGCGAAAATTATTCTGATGAAAGTTTCGGAGATGTATATACATTAAAAAGTAATATCTCAAATGTGCTGGATGGAAAATCAAATCAGAACCGTCAGACTCAGCTTGCTGCTCTGACCGATGCAGATACCGACGGACTTCATGTGTTTTCTGCGGATTCTGACGGTATCATATGTTATTATGTGGACGGATTCGAAAAAACTACTGCGGATGATGTAACCCCGGATATGTTAAGCAAAGAAGGCTATCGTAAAAAGAGCAGAAAAACAATACCCAGATTAAATCCGGCACCCCGGTATACAAATTAATCAAAGATGATGACTGGACTTTGGTTATTCCTTTAACCAAAGAGTGTGCAAAAGAGTTGAAAGATTCTTCTAGTGTCCATGTACGTTTTCCAAAAGATAATGAAACTATGACCGCTGCATTTTCAATGAAAAAAAAAAAGGGTCTTATCTCGGATATCTTGCATTTGATTCTTCGATGGTACGCTATGCCCAGGATCGTTTTGTTGACGTAGAACTGATACTCGAAGATCAGTCCGGACTTAAAATACCGAAATCAGCGATTACAAAGAAGGACTTCTATGTAATTCCGGAAGATTATCTTACCCAGGGCGGAAATAGTAACAGTACCGGTGTATTGATCGATACCGGGAAAGAGAATGCAGAATTTCAGGCTGTTGATATCTATTACCGCGATACACAGACCGGTTCTGTCTATGTTGATCCGGATGATTTTGAAAAAATACAACCTTAAAAAAGCAGGCTCTTCAGATACTTATCAATTATCAGAAACAAAGCAATTAAAGGGAGTTTATAATATCAACCGGGGGTATGCGGTATTCCGTCAGGTACAGATTTTATGCGAAAGCGATGATTACTATATTGTACAAAGTGGAAATGATTATGGTCTGTCCAATTATGACCACATTGCACTGACAGGAAAAGACGTACATGAGGGTGATGTCATTTCTTAATTTGATATAAGAGAAAAGGAGCTAGAAATTATGTTAAAAGAAAATCTTGCAAAAGTAGAAGAAAATATCCAGGCTGCATGCGACCGCGCCGGCCGTAAGAGAGAAGAGGTTACGTTGATCGCAGTAAGCAAAACAAAACCTGTAGAGATGCTGCAGGAAGCATATGATCTGGGTGTTCGTGTCAATGGAGAGAACAAAGCACAGGAACTCGCTTCCAAATATGAAGTTCTGCCAAAAGATATCCACTGGCATATGATCGGTCATATGCAGCGTAATAAGGTCAAATATATTATTGATAAAGTAGATCTTATTCATTCTGTGGATTCTGTCCGATTAGCTGAAACAATTGATAAAGAAGCAGAAAAACATAACGTTACAGCCAATATACTGATCGAAGTGAATGTTGCGAAAGAAGAAAGTAAATTCGGACTTATGCCGGAAGAAGTTCCTGCATTCGTAGAGCAGATATCAAAATTTTCACATATCCGTGTAAAAGGTCTTATGACAATTGCTCCATTTGTAGAAAATCCTGAGGATAATCGCCCTGTTTTTGCTCATTTACGCAAATTATCTGTTGACATCGCAAAGAAAAACATTGATAATATTACTATGAGTATTCTTTCTATGGGTATGACAAATGACTATCAGGTAGCCATAGAAGAAGGAGCTACCATGGTCCGTGTTGGTACCGGAATTTTCGGAGCACGAGACTATACTCATCAAGTATAAACGGAAGATAGGAGATTTATTAAAAATGGGAGTATTAGATAAGTTCTTAAGTATCATGAAGTTAGACGACGGAGACGATGAATACGATGATGATGAATTCTTCGACGATGACGAATATGATGATGATTATGAAGAAAAGCCCAAGAGAAGCCTCTTTCATAAAAGCACAAAAGATAGTGATAAAGATTTTGATGAGAATGACGAGGAGGAATATACAGCACCTGTAAAGCAGAAATCTTCATTTCTAATAATAAAGTAACACCTATGCGTCAGCCTGCAAGAAGAAGCAGTGTAAATATGGAAGTATGTGTAATTAAACCAACTTCTGTTGAAGATTCCAGAGAGATCACAGAGACTCTGTTAAGCGGACGCACAGTGATCCTTAATCTGGAGGGACTGGATCTTGAGATTGCACAGCGTATTATTGATTTTACTTCAGGTGCTACATTTGCAATCAGTGGTAACCTGCAGAAGATTTCGAATTACATATTCCTGGTAACACCTACAAATGTAGATATTTCGGGAGATCTTCAGGATCTGTTGAACACTTCTTTGGATTCTTCATCTATGAGGACAAGATTTTAATTATGAACAAAGAAGAAAGTATGTTACAGAAACGTCTGGTTGAACTTTCCGGACTTGCATATAACAGAGGCATTGTTGTATTTTCTGACTTTCTTAATTTGAATGAATTGAATATTCTTCATACGACACCGAAAGACATGTTCTTATCCCAGTATAAGACGTATGGTGGATATGACTTATCAGAGCGTCAGATGGCTGTATTTCTACCTGATGCTCTTTATTATGAGTATGAATATCCGATTCAGACAATAGAAGTCATCCCGCTGAATAAGAAGTTTTCCGAAGATCTTACTCACCGCGATTATCTTGGTGCACTGATGAATCTTGGTATTGAACGTTGTAAGATCGGAGATATTATTGCAGAAGATCATAAAGCGCTGATATTTGTCAAAGAAGAAATGGCAGAATACGTCACCGATAATCTGACTCAGATCAGACATACTCATGTAAAAGCAACGATCGGTACCGGTTTTCAGGTTGATTATGAACCGAGATACGAAGAATTAAAAGGAACCGTATCATCCATCCGTCTCGATAGTGTTCTCGCTTTGGCATATCCTCTTTCCAGAAGTAAGATCACGTCTCAGATTGAAGCCGGAAAAGTGTTTGTGAATGGAAAACTGATTACCAGTAACGGATACCGGTTAAAAGAGAATGATATAATTTCCGTTCGTAAAATGGGTCGTATTGCCTATAATGGGATCCTGTCTGAGACAAAAAAAGGACGTTATATGATTTCTGTACGCAAATATATATAGTTTTTGTACTATGAATTCAAAAAAGTCATAGATTCATAGTATGATCAGCAAGGAGTATCATGAATACAAATACAAAACGTATCACACATTATATCACAGCACTGATCAGTGTTGTTGTACTGGTATGCATAGACCAGTTTACAAAATATCTTGTTGTCGGACACTTAAAAGACCGGCCGGCTTATGTACTGATCAGAAATATATTTCAATTAGAATATCTTGAAAACAGAGGAGCTGCATTCGGTATACTGCAAAACCAGAGAGTTTTCTTTTACATCAGTGTACTCCTGATTACCGCAGCTGTGATCTGGTTCTACAGCAAAGTACCTATGGAAAAAAATATCTGCCGCTTCGTATCTGTGCGGTATTGATCGTTGGCGGAGCTTTCGGTAACTGTATTGACCGTGTCCGCCTGAATTATGTAGTCGATTTCTTTTATTTCAAACTGATCGACTTTCCGATTTTTAATGTTGCAGATATCTATGTTACCGTTGCAGCATTCCTGTTAGTTATATTAATACTCGTTTACTATAAGGAGGAAGACCTTGAAAGAATTTTCCATCGATCTTAATTCCGAAGGCCAGCGGATTGATCTCTATCTTTCCGAACAGTTCGAAGACAGATCAAGATCTTATATTCAGAAAATCATCAAAGATGGATATGTAAAAGTAAACCAGAAGCCTGTAAAATCCAATTACAGGCTTTCTTTTTGATGACAGGGTAGAAGTTACCCTTCCAGAAGCAAAAAGAACCTGATATCGTGTCTGAGAACATTCCACTGGATATCTTATATGAGGATCAGGATATTATTATGATCAATAAACCGAAACAGATGGTTGTTCATCCTGCTCCAGGACATTACAGCGGAACACTCGTCAATGCCCTGATGTATCACTGCGGAAATGAACTGTCCGGTATCAACGGCTGTATGCGTCCCGGAATTGTTCACCGCATTGATATGGACACCACGGGTTCACTGGTCATCTGCAAGAACGATAAAGCTCATCAGAGCCTTTCCGAACAATTAAAGGTACACTCTATCCGTCGTATCTATGTTGCAATCGTACATGGTAATATCAAAGAAGATTCCGGTACGGTTAATGCACCGGTCGGACGTCATCCGACAGACCGCAAGAAAATGAGTACTCACTGTAAAAACGGACGGGAGGCCATTACCCACTACAAAGTTCTGGAACGTTTCGGAGATTATACCTATATCCAATGTGAGCTTGAAACCGGACGGACACACCAGATCCGTGTCCATATGGCGAGCATCGGTCATCCTCTGGTCGGTGACGAAGTTTATGGGCCGAAAAAGTGTCCTTTTAAAGGATTGCAGGGACAGACTTTACATGCACGCACTCTTGGTATCATACACCCATCTACCGGGGAATACCTAAGTCAACGCACCCCTTCCGGAATATTTTATCGAACTATTAGACAGACTAAGGAATATTTGCAAGTAAATTATGTGAAAATTCTATACATTTCTCCGAGTTTGCTGTATAATATGTTTATATTAATTTATGTATAGGAGCGTGGTATATATGGCAAAGACAAATACAATCATTACGATCGGCCGTGAATATGGTAGTGCCGGACGCCAGATCGGATATAAAGTTGCTGAAGATCTCGGAATCAAATTATACGACAGAGAAATGTTGGAACGCGCAGCAAAGGAAAGTGGTATATGCGAGGAACTTTTTGAAACACACGATGAAAAACCTACGAACAGTTTTCTGTATTCTCTGGTTATGGATTCCTACTCATTCGGATATCCTTCATCCAGTTATACAGACATGCCGATCAATCATAAAATTTTTCTCGCACAATTTGATACCATCCGCAAGATCGCATCGGAAGGTCCTTGTATTCTTGTTGGACGTTGTGCCGACTATGCGCTGGAAGAATATGATAATGTCTTAAGTGTATTTATCCATGCAGACATGGACGCAAGAGTCCGCAGAATCGCAAGAATCTATGATCTGACAGATGCAAAAGCCAAAGATCTGATTAAAAAGACTGATAAGAGACGTTCCAGCTATTATAACTATTACAGCAATAAAAAATGGGGTGCTGCCGAAAGCTATAATATCTGCCTTGACAGTTCTCTTCTTGGAATTGACGGGACAGCAAAGGCAATCGAACAGTTAGTAGCATTAAAAGAAACTGTTACAGACAGAAAATTGTAAATCAAAAATCTCTGATGTATAAATATAAATTGTATATTTTGCGTCAGAGATTTTTACATGTTACGACATAAAAATGTTCGATTCTGTATATCTTACAATTCCCGCAATTTAACTGCTGAAGCTGCTTTACGGCGGCGGTTGTCATCTATTGCGGCATAGTGCTTTTTCGTCGTATTTACATCTTTATGTCCCAGAACATCTGCCACAAGATAAATATCACCGGTCTCTTTATATAATGATGTGCCATAGGTACTGCGAAGTTTGTGCGGTGTGATCTTCTTATTCGGAGTGACCTCCCTGGCGTACTTCTTTACCATATTTTCAACTGCCTGAACGCCCATACGCTTTCTCTGTGTCGATAAGAACAATGCCTGTTCATGGCCGGAGAGGGGAGTAGCTGCCTCTCGGTCACCCGTTATATAATTTTCAAGTGCTCCGGCAACTTCATCACCGAAATACACAACCATCTGATTCCCACCTTTTCGTGTTACAGTAATTCCGTTATTCTTAAAATCAATATCCTGGAGATCCAGTCCAACACATTCTGATACACGGATACCGGTTCCTAATAACAGCGTAAGAATAGCAATATCACGGTCCCGCGTTTTCTTATAGTAATTCAGTGCCTGTCCGGTCAGGTGATCGCCTGCAGATTCCACAAAATCCAACAACAAAGCAACTTCATCGGTATCCAGACGTATGATTGCTTTATCATGTAATTTTGGCATATCTACCAGAAGTGTCGGATTCTTCTGTATGATCTGATGTTTGAAATAATATCCGTAAAAACTTCTAAGAGCAGACATTTTACGTGCCAGCCCTTTTTCCCCATTGGTGATCAATTCACCGTCCTCATCGCGTTTATATACTTTCAGGTATTCCAGATATTCCTCAATATCTACAGGTTCAAGGTTCTCCAGATCCCGGGGCATAAAACGGTCCATCGTATAATTCTTATACACAGGATTATTTTCCATAAGGAAATGGAAAAATACACGGATATCGTAAGCGTAGTTAATGCGGGTACGTGCAGATGATTTTGGTTCCATAGCACGGAAATAGTCCTTCGCAAAAGGCGGCAAAGTCTTTAAGACTTCACGAAGGCGTAACGTCTGATCAATCTGACTCTGTTCATGATAATTATGCGGTTTGTTTGATGCCGTGTTGATTAGGTTCGTAGATGAATCAATCATATAATAAAAAACCTCCTGAATAGAAATGATGGAATAAAAGTATCAATAAAATAATACAAATTCCTCATAAAACAATATAATTATAGCAGAATTCGTTGTTTCCGTCTATATCTTTTGGAAAAATCGGTATTTGTCGTATAGATGTGTACCAATAACAAAATGGCAATGAACTACTATTTTTCATTCATTGCCGTGGGTGAGTATAATATATATAAGCCTTTCAGCATATATATCGGAATGATTCTGTTTTAAAGAATGATTAAAAAAAATCATCTGTAATCGTAATATGGAACGGTCAGATACTGACTGTCCTGAATCTGATCGGATGAAAGCTTATTGATCTTTTTTACTTCTGTAATATAATCATTGACAGATTCATAATCTTCAGTTATATATTCCTCTGCAATATTCCAAAGAGTATCTCCTGAATGAATCTGAATACTTTTATAGTACTTGCATCTTACCGGATCATCTTTGACATTATCATGTGCACTCACAAGACCGCTCCCATAAAATGCACTGAGTCCAAGAATCATAAACAAAGAAAAAATACCAACAAATAGCTTCTTTACATGTACACTTCTTTTCTTCGGCTACTTGCCCTGTTGTAACCGGTATAATTACTTCCTCTGCTTTCTCTATAGATTCTCTTTGTATCCATCTCGTACCCCTCCATCTATTCTTCAAAACAGTTTTGCACGAACATTTGTTCTCTACGTCATCTATTATACAAGTCGAACAAATGTTTGTCAATAGATTCCGCCATATGTTTCGAACATATTTTCTAAACATTTGTTTGCGTTTTCCGATATCCTGTGTTATCATTAAATATATAATAATTAACGAATTTACAATCCATCTTAAGGAGGACATAATATGGCACAGGGAAAAATCAGTGCAAAGCAGCAGGAAATTTTAGAATATATTAAATCACAGATCTTGGAGCGAGGCTTTCCGCCATCAGTCAGAGATATCTGTGAAGCAGTTCATCTGAAATCTACTTCTTCTGTTCACTCTCATCTAACTCTTGAGAAGAATGGATATATCAGAAGGGATCCAACCAAACCACGTGCGATTGAGATCCTGGATGACTCTTTTAATTTTAACCGCCGCGAAATGGTAAATGTGCCTGTCATCGGACATGTTGCTGCAGGAGAACCACTTCTCGCAGAACAGAACATAGAGAACTACTTTCCTATTCCGATGGAATATATGCCTAACAAACAGACTTTTATGCTCAAAGTACATGGCGAAAGTATGATCAATGCTGGTATTCTTGATGGAGATTTTGTACTGATCGAACAGTCTGCTGTTGCCGATAATGGAGATATTGTAGTCGCATTGCTTGAAGACAGTGCCACTGTCAAAAGATTTTACAAAGAAGAAGGTATCTTCCGTTTACAACCGGAAAATGATGCGTTGGAACCAATTATCGTCCGTGATCTTCAGATTATGGGAAAAGTGATCGGAGTTTTCCGTTTCTTCTAAACGATATTTTTCAGAAAAAACCCCAGGCAATATATCAAAAAACGGATTTCTGTTTTACATGATATATTTGCCTGGGGTCTTTAACAAAAGTTCATTCTACATACTAACAAACTTTTATTTTATGATACTTTATAATTCATTTACATCATCAATTCTCTTTCCATCATTCCAGATACGCTCCAGATTATAGAACTGACGGTTTTCTCTGTCAAAAATGTGTACGATCACATCACCGAAGTCGATCAACACCCACGCTCCGCTTCTGTGTCCTTCTGTCTCGCAGTATACATGACTCCCTGTGTATGCTCATACCGGCTTTTATCCAATTCTGATTGTATCTGTTCCTGAATTTTAGTGATTTTCTGTTCCATACAATTGTTCCTTTTTTATATACGCTTCTACTGCTCTTGAATCCATTCGGACGTTGATTCTCCTGACATAAGACGTCTCCTTAAATCACTGGAAGAGATCGGCACAATCGGGGCATTCAGAAGTTCAATTTCAGCACCGTACTTATCCTTTAAATATTGGATCTGTGCATTCATTTCCTCAACTGTATCAATTTCTCCGCGGAATGCGGCAAGAAGAATGCAATTAGGGAATAAAAGCTCAGGATGTACCCATGTTTCGATTGCAAACAGAGAATCCGCACCTATAATGAAGTAGAATTCATCTTCCGAAATTTGTTGGCAAAATAAGCCATTGTCTCGTAAGAACAACACACTTCATTTTTCGTTATCTCATATGTTTCCAATCGAAACTCTTTCATTCCCTCAATTGCTAATTCTACCATGTGGCTTCTTGTATTGCCGTCCATTTGAATACACCTTTGTTCCTTATGTGGTGGGTTGCCATTTGGCATAAACCAAACCTCATCCAGTTGAAATTGTTCATAAGCACAGCGCCCCAGTGCCAGATGTCCGTTATGGATCGGGTCAAAAGTTCCGCCCATGATTCCAATTTTCATAATTATTTGCTCCTGAAACTTCCAATTTCATATAAAAAGTTATGGAAGCTCTATTTTCTTATTTTTATCTTTTCCTTCTTTATATAAAACGATTTTTTTACCGATGACCTGAACTACTTTGAGAACGTGTCCGCTCGGCAAGAAGAAATGCGAGCTCTTTCGGATCATCCGCGCAATTTTTAAGCACGCTGATCTTAATCAATTCCCGCGCCTCTAATGCTTCAGAAATTGCTTTTGTAAGCTCCGGCGTCATACTGTTTTTGCCGATCTGGAAAATAGGGTCCATTGTCATTGCAAGACTTTTTAAATAAGCTCTCTGCTTTGTCGTCATAATCTTCTCCTTATTCTTTTGCACTCGATCTATTTGTAATAATCAAATTGCAGGCCATACATTTTAACGGTATCGCCTTCTTGGATTCCTGCCGCTTCCAGTTCATCCAAAATTCCTGTATCTTTCAAGAATTTCTGGAAGAATGCAAATCCCTTCTCTGAATCAAGATTCGTGTATCCAAGCATTTTCTCAATCTTCGGTCCTTCCACTACATACATATCATCTTCTTTTTTCGACAGTGTACGGAAGATCTATATAAATAAGTTCTTCGTCCGGGAAATACTCCTGTTCGAATACGATTGGTTTTATCGTCTACTTTTGACAATTCCTCAGATACATAATAGAGAAGTTCTTTGATTCCTGCTCCGGTAGCGCCGGAAATCGAAAATACCTTCATTCCCTTTGGCTCAAATTCCTTCTTCAGACGTTCTACAGGATCTTCTGCTTCTCCGTCATTAAAAAATAAGATCCGTCTTATTTGCGGCAATCACCTGCGGACGTTTTGCAATTTCCGGATTATAAGCCTCTAATTCAGCATTGATCTTATAAATATCATCAACCGGATCACGGCCTTCACTTCCGGCTGCATCTACAACATGAATCATCATTTTCGTACGTTCAATGTGACGCAAGAATTCATGTCCCAGTCCGACTCCTTCTGACGCTCCCTCGATCAATCCAGGGATATCCGCAATTACAAATCCTTTTGCGCCGTCCAGATCAACGACCCCAAGATTTGGATTCAGTGTTGTAAAATGATAATTGGCAATCTTCGGCTGGGCATTCGTCACTCGTGAGAGAAGTGTAGATTTACCTACATTAGGAAAACCAACTAATCCTACATCTGCAATCACTTTCAAT
>VOFE01001582.1_pt1 | contig 20221 bp, 32 predicted proteins | sample 5384071 | NCBI WGS metagenome assembly VOFE01 (sample SAMN12384724, study PRJNA508395) | human gut metagenome | isolation source: healthy gut D | host: Homo sapiens
TATCGGCGATTCTGATATTTTGTCCTGTGCATCAATTCCGCCATGAATGACTGGAATCTCCAAAAGGGACGGAAAAGTCATCTATGCCCTTTTTTCTTATATTATTGCTGCCAAAGCTTCCCTCTGCTTCTGGAATCGTATCTGGATATCGGCTGGATAGGAATTGCCCCTGTATGTCGGCATTGCAATGCTTCTGTTTGGGATTGCATGGATTCCGGGGCTCCTGAATCAGCGGATTGCCCGCAGCCTTTACGCGAGAAAATTATGAGCGGCAGACAGCAGGTGCAGATCATCGAATGGATTCATTTTATCCGCTGAAAAAGCTTCTGGCCGCAGGTCTGTGGAGCTTTGGGGTTCTGGTACTCCTGTGTGGTATCTGGGAAACCGCAGCCGGAGAGATAGAAATGGACAGACAATTTTTCTGTCTTTTCTTGTGGTTGCAGTTTTAGTCGTTACACTGTTTCGGAAAATGAAACGCTATGTCTGTACCTCCTGTCACAGTATCCCGGTACTGAATCAGATCCTCAGCAAAAAACAGTTGGAGCAGCTGCTGGACGGAGAACACTTTGAAAAATACCGTTTGAAGATACGGCAATGAAGCAGTATCTTGAGATTTATCGAAGTGAAAATTGGATGCTGATCGGCGGGAAGCTGCTCTCGAAAAAAGCTCGCTTTTGGGTTACATTGGATCGATCCAGGGGAGCGATACGGTACTGAAGGTTCTTTATCTGAATGGCACAACTGCAAAAGCAAAAGTGAATCTGGAGATCCGAGAAAACAGGTATGAAGAGTTCATCGCGGTGCTGAGAGAACTGGCAGGATACGAAGGAGCTCTTGAACTGTACGAGCAAGGAGGAGCAGCTGGCACAGAAATTTGTGGCGGCCCTACCGGATTGCGCCTGATCAGGCGCGTATTGCAGCATTTCTGACGCAGGATGTCACAGAAATCCGCAAGGACTATATCGGGACCTTTTCTAAGCCGGATACCCGGAAGAAAAACGGGCAGAGAACAAGAAAATCCGCCGAAATTGATGCATATGAGGTAACACGAGTATGGAATTTATTTACAGAAGCGCATTTGTGATAGGAATTACCTTGCTGGTACCAGTCATGATGCAATACCTTACCGCAAAAAGTAAGGAAGATGATACGGCTGTGTATACTGTGCAAATGCGCACGAATATGATGAAAATTTTGAAAATCATGGTCATCATCTGCCCCGCTGGGAGTGATGGCGGCAGTTGCTTTTTTTTCGCATTTCTTTCCTCAAAAGACTGGGCAAATATGTGCTGTACCGCGGTGGTGATTTTTATCAGCATTGCAGATTTTGGTATGTGGAAACATTATAAAGACAATAAGATCATCGTCCTGGACGGCAAAAAATAAAAGTAATAAAGGACGAAAAAGCAATATCCTTTTGAGAAGCAGAATTACATACAGAAAAATAAACGGCAGCAAAATAAAGCTGTATGATAAAGATAAACCTATTTTTACTATTACCCGACAGTTTGACAATTTTGAAAACCTGGAAATCTGGCTGAAAAACGCAGAACCCGAAGAATGCCCTGTCGCACAATAGAGAGGTAACTGTAATGATGAAAAATCGCTGATTTTGTTTTTGTCTGCGCTGCTGCCCTTAAATAGCTGCAGTCTGAAAGATACTTTATCTGGAGGAGAAACCATGCAAAAACCTATAAGGAACTTGGGGAAATCTTTGAGAAATATGAAATAAATGGGATAACCGATCAAATGACAGACGATCTGGAACAGGACTATAAAGCGATGCCGCCGGAAGTGGAATTAAATAAGGCCGCAATGTTATTAACTGTGTTGGGTCAGGAGATTATGACTACGAAAATATGACATGGACTCCTTATGCAAACGGCGTGTATACCTTTGATGTAGAATTCTTTAATGTAGAGAAAATGTATACGGACTTTCTGACTGGTGTTTCGTCTTTGGATCAGGAAGAGCTCGATTTTAAAAACATACAGGAAGATACCAGTCAGGTGAACTGGGAAGAAGGAACAGGAAAACGAACGGTTTGTTTCGAATGGAACGACAGGCAGTTTACATTGGAGGCAGAAGTGTATGACGACTGGTTTGATGTGAGCGTGGCAAATGAATTAAATAAAATCATTAAAGAATATGGAAATGAAAAACAGCTGTTTTTACCAGCGACGGATATCAGGAAGGGATTGTTTTTATCGTGATAAGGAATGGGCGGAAGAAGGATTTCAACAGGAGACAGGGTTGGAGCTTGTGGAATTTAACTAGGCGGGCTGCTGTTAAGATTTGCAGGAGAAAAGAAATCTCATGAAAAATCACAGAAATCAGATCCAAAATAAAAAAGAACCATGGTCTCATTATGTGATTCAATCGGAACGCTATTTGGGCTGTTTGTTTGCTTTTTTTTTGGCGTATGCAGTACGGGTTTACTGATTTACAGCATTATGATAAAAGGAAGCTTTGTGGGCAATCCTGATTCTGTTCTGTATTTCCATAGCGATGATGACCGCAGCTTTTTAATATAGGTTTATGGAAGATCGAAGTCAACGATATGGAAATTACGTATCGCTCTACCTTTGGCCGTGTAAGAAAGTATCATTTGAAGATATCACCAGGGGTGTGTACAAAAAGAGCGGCGCTTTTCGGGTCTATATAGGGGAAAAAAGAATTTTTACCTTTGATGATAATATGGACAATTCCTGTTTATTGAACAAATGAACAGACTGCATATTCCTGTCTGGAGCTATTCCTTTTATCTGAAAATGAAAAGAAATCTAATATAAAAGAGAAACCTGATACGAAAAAGAAAACGGTTCTTTTTTTATAATAATGATTGTCGTGGCAGTTTTCATTGCAGTGGTTCGTTTCGTTTGTTTTGGATACAGGCAATACGGCCAATGTCAACCGTGTAATTGGTACTTTTGCATTGTATGATGAAGAACAGATCAACAAAGCATTTGATGCGGTGGAAGATAAATTTGCATCTGATTTTAAAGGCTGCACATTGACGGAGCTGCGTTATGACAAAGACGTAGAAAACAAAGTTGTTGATGAAATGCAGCGATACAAAACATTACATAAGCGAGATCTTATCATTGTGGAATCCAATTTTGAAACAGACAGGAAAGCCGGAGATTTGGGACTGATTCCCAATGAAACTTACGAAGGGTGGAGCTGGAGTCTGGTGCAAACGGATGATGCCAAGGCTGGGAAGTAGTTGAAGACGGCTGGGGATACTGATGGTTATGGCAATCTGGCAAAGGAAGTGACAAAATGAGCAACAAACTGATCAAGGCGAAAGATCTGGAAGCGAAGATGCTCAGACGGAAAAGAATATGGAAGCTTTGTGCAATCCTGCTGGCAGCGTTCCTAATCTTATTTGTGTTCATTTGGACGAGGGTGGCGATCACCTCTGCCAAATTTGAAAAACAACTGGAACAGATGGTGCTGGGAAAAGATTATTTTGTGGAAGATGTTGTAATCAGGAAAAAAGACACCTATAGCTCTCCTAGCGGAAGATATGGTGCATCTACAAATTATTTCTTTTATTATGATACAGACAAAAAATGCAGGTCTCTGAGAACATATATGGGGGAGTATGAAGTGGGTGACCGTATCCCGGCGTATACCACAGACCATGTTTATTATGGCTATGAAAAAGATGGAATTTTACCCAGAGAAGAATTTCGAAACAATGAGCTGATGAAAGCTGCCGGAGCCTTGTGTGGCATTGCAATCTGTATGCTGGCGTTATATTTATTTCTGGAAAGAATGTGGATGAAAACCTAAAGGAGAAAGCTAATGAAAAAGAGTTACTGGATTTTAAGTGCTTTTATATTAGCAGGTCTGTGCGGCTGTTCAAGTCGAAATCTGCCGGAATGGTTTCAGTCAGAACAGGAAGGAGCAGACCATGTAATGCGTAAAATTGCAGATGCATGTAATGCTCAGGATACGGAAAAGATGATGAAGCTGTTTTCGGAAAGCAGCAAAAAGAAGCTGCCTGATTTGGAGGAAGAAATCCGTACACTATTTCAATATTTGGAAGGAAATCAGATTATAGATTTTGAGGGGGACTGTGCATCTTCCAGTGAAAATGATCATGGGAGAGGGCGCGTCGAATGGGTTGGAATGTATGAACTGGCTGCTTCAGACGGGGAGTACTCTATGAATTTCTATATGTATCCGGAGGATGAAGAAAATCCTCAAAATATAGGAATATATAAACTTGAGATTGCAGCAGCAGAGGAAACAGAGAAGGAGGATTTTATGTGGGATTATCCGGAGACGGCATTTTATTGCAGGACAGTCGGAGGCAAAAGGGAATGAAGAAGAACAGTGAACAGACTAAAAATTTTTTTTCGTATTTTTGTTTTTCTTTTGGCGGAGGCCGCTTCCTCGCCAGTTACAACTGACAGAAGAGAGGATAGATACAAACAATTACGCCATCAAAGAAAACGGTTGTCCGGGATGGAGGGTTATATAGAAATGGTTTTTACAAATGAGGAATGCGAATGGATGCAATATTATTTAAAATGATCAGCAGGAGCATGATTATTTTTGCAATGGTGATTACCCTGCTTTTTTTCTCATCAAAAGAAAAAAAAATTCCATAGTAAATTGACAGATAAAGAAGATAGGATCTTAAAGATAATTTCGGCAATTTGTGTGTGTATCTTCCTGTATAAAATGTTTCTTCCGATTATCCTGGACATTCCCTGCTACAGAAATGGACAATTTGAAACCATTACCGGTTATGCCAGAGATAATGCTCATGGAAAGGAAATGACAGAAGTATGATGATCATCAGTATGGATGATGGTCATGAAGAGTATGTAGAATTTCCTTATTCCCAAAGGGATAGATAAGGGAGACGTCTTGACTGTGAAATATTTACCCCATTCGAAATATGGAATCCTGATTTCAATAAATAATGACAATGTTGCTTCAGAGTGAATCAGGCAGAAAGGATCGGCTTATGTATGAAATCAATGAAATAAAACATCTATATGAAAGGTTGGAAGCGCAATATCTAAGTACCGGATGAGATTTTACGGAGAAAAATTCGTGCTGACGCTTCTCTATGCCAAAGTGGAGGTGAACAGAGAAGGGTGCAGGATTTTTTGTAAATGAAAAGCTGTACGATGAATTGCCAAGTGAGGAAATAGATGACACAGACGATCTTTATGAGTTGATAGAGGCGTTTCTTTTGCAGATGAAACACTATGGAATGGAACATGGAAATGAGACGTATATCACTGCAAATCGTCAGGCGGCACGATGGGGAACGCGGGCGTTGCTGTCTTCGGGTGTTTTGTCAGTGGGATGCCTCCTGGTACTTTTGCTGACGGAGAATCTGGTTTATCTGGGGTTGGCTTTTCTGTGTTCGGCTGCAGGGTATCTGTATCTTTGCCTGATGCGCCAGAAAGCTTTTTTTATCAGTACTGGGTATGCCCGGGGGTGTGGTCAGGATCTGCCCCTTGATAAAAAAAGCCGTTTTCCGCAGATGGAGTATGTGTCCAAATGCCCGCATTGCGGCAGGATATTGGAAAAAGCGCCGGAACTGGAGCCGGTACAACTGGAACCGGAAGCGCCAAAAACAACTGGAACCCGACAGTAACCCGCCGGCGGCAGGGAAAAAGTGGCCATGTATTTTGACAGGCAGTATTTCCGTGTTTGTCTCACTGTTTATATTTGGGATACTGTTCTTTTCGGTGACCCGTTAGCACCTCAAAACACAGCAGCGGCACTGATCCTTCTTCTGATCTGGTTTTGCTGCGGGGTGGTACTTTTGGTACGCAGTCATACAGAACCGGAGGCGATACAAAAGCCTGTTGTTGTAGTGCGGGAGCAGAAGAAAGTGACGGGAGTTGGAATGTTTCTGTGGCTTCTGGGAAACATTTCCCTGTTTATGGCCGTTGCAGTTATATCGGCGGTTCCTGTAGATGGCAGTGCGGTTTTCTGGCAGCAGCAGGTGTTTTGTCACATTCTTTGGCGTCTGGATGCTCCTGGCCGGGCGAAATCGCTCTATGTTTATATTCCGGGATACTTTCATTTGGTATATCAGCAGCTGGGGCAGACAGAAGAAATTTGAACCAGGAGGCAGCTTCGGCGAGAATGACAGTAAACCGTTCCATCCATGTGCTGGACAAAAATGGAAAAAAACTGTTTTCTGTGGAGACAAATATGCGCGGGATACCCCGGCTTGCCGAGTGGATCGAAAGCACAGACCTGGCAGCGACACTGACGCCGGCAATGGAACGTCAGACAGAGCATCAGGTAAAAGAAGAACAGGCAATACAGTGGAGAGAAGAATACCATACCCACTGGCATGATCATCTGAATGCAATCCGCAGAGGCTTGTGGGCGGTCGTGATCCTGTATCTTGCCGGAGTTTTTTGCCGATCCCCTGTATGTCTTTGCGGATGTAAAGCTTCGCGCCGTTATGGCGGTCGCTGCGTTATCACCGGTTCCATTTCTTATATTTTGTATTGTGTTTGCCCCGGTACTTATTTTTGGAGACCGTCCGAAAATGCGACAGAAGAATGGAATTCCATGCATATCCGACTCTCTGTGCCCGTTTTGCTTTTACCGGCTATTGCAATGCTCTGGCAGGTTTATTATATATGGAGCCGAAGTGCCATGCAGCCGAAAGGCAGCGGTGGGATATGGATCCTTCAGGGGGTGCTCATCGCTGTCCCCGTAATCTTTTGTGCATTTCCCGCACACCACAGGGGAAACGCCTGGAAGCAGGGGTTTTTATGATACTTGTGAGTTTGTCATTGGGTATGAGCATTTCCTATTGCGCCAATGCAGCTCTTTGCAGACCAGCCCGCCATTATCCGGCTGTCATTGTTGACAGTCATCAGGAAAATCCCAATATCGAGGATGATGACTACACTTTAACGGTGCTCCTGGATGACGGAAGTGAGGAGGAGATCCGCGTATCTGATACTATTTATGAGATGGCAATGAAGGGCGAGGCGTTGGATGTGTGCCACAGTGAAAGCCCTTTGGGAATGGAAATGCTGAAGATTCATTTGCCGGAGGCAAAAAATAGCTGGCTTTTTGAAATTTCGAGTATGTATGATGAACTGCCAGCCCCAAAGCTGAAAAAAAATAATAAGAATAAGAGAGGAAACGATGTATGTTTGGATTCAAAAAGAAAGAACAGAAGCCATTATGGATTATGGGAAATGATGTGATGGAGATTATTCGCTCAGACTATGAAGCAGATATGTCCTTTGCTCTGGTGGAATTTCATTATCAGGAAAGGCATATCTCCTGGGTTCCTGTGTGGTTCCGCCGGATGCAGAAGAACGGAAAGAAAACATTTCTTTTGTGTTCCAGGATCAGGCATATCAGAATTTTGAGGAATTTCAGGAAGAGGCCTGTATCAACGGTACCAGAATCTCTGAATTGAAAGACCCCATTGAAATCGTTCGGGCAGGAATCATCGGGAATGACACGATGCTGAAGACTCCTGGGGAGATACAAGACTTGCAAAAAAGCTTTGAAATAGCAGTATAAAGAGGAAAAGAAAATGAAAAGAAGCGGGAGAAGAGAAAAAACAATCTATGACGATTCTCTGGCCGGGATATTTTTGTGGTCGGGGTTTTCCGTGTTTGTTATCATGCTGCTCGCCTGCGTGATCATAGGAGTCCTCATATTTTTTACAGGAGTTCTGATCCGGAAGGCATAAAGATCCTACTGTTTTGTCTTGCGCTGGTAGTGCCGTGCTCCTATTGCATACCGCTGATCAGCCTCTTTAAGGCGTGGAAGCAGGAACGAAGGATCGGTGTTTACTGGAAAGAACGAACGGATCAGAACCGTCCGGAATGGGAAAGAGACTGGTACCTGACCTGTGACCGGGGCGGCTTTATTCTCTGTCACAGATCCTGTATCAGGCGTATCGTTGGTTCCAGGGTGGAGACGGAAATCGGGGAGTATGCCAGAGGAAAAGTCTATTATGTGGTGTATGAAGATATAGACGGAAAAAACATAAATTGAAATTTTCTTCTGATTCCCTGGCGGCGGAATTTCAGAATTGGTTAAAAAACAGCCGTATGAGAATTTGGATGAGAGCTTCTGAAAAGCTGGAGGGGAGAAGAACGCTGCGATGACGCAACCCGCGCGTATTTCCGGGAGAATATTGACAAGGCAAAGGCCGGGGATCCGTCCGGGTTTATGGTGCATATCAAGGTGAATGATGCAGGTTCAATGATTCAGCGTCTGCTCCCGCTGCCGTTTCCACAGCCACCAGTCATCAGAGGCTTCTCTGTAAACGGTAACGCCCTGACGTTCTAATTTCTGCAAAATTCTTTCCTCCTCCTGTGAAGCTGGTTCGTACATGACCAGCTTCAGGGGAGGGAATCATGGTCAGGATTTCCAGATTTTCTACGGGCACCCAACATAGATTCACTGCCTCCAAATGCTTCAGATTCTGTAACGGGGAAATATCGGTAAACGGATTCAGGTTCAAATCAAGAATACGTAGATTTTCCATGTTTTGGATTCCGCGAATGTCTTCTACCTGACTGTCCCAGATAGTTAATTCTTCTATCTGTGTGCATTCTGAAAGGAAATCCAGGTTCTCGAAGTGATCAAAACCAGTCAGATCCAGTTCTCTCAAATCTTTCAGATCAGGCAGTGTTTCTGCCAGCATGGGCTGGATCGTTTTCCTTTGTTTTGGAATTCTTCTTTTTCCTCATCTGTCATAGAACGCACACCATAATCGAGGGATACACTTTTCAGATTCGGAAATTGTTTCAAATCCTCCAGGGTGGTAAAACGCCCATCTTTGTTGGTTACATAAAAATGTTCAATCCGGTCAAGCTCTTTTTTTCAGTACCCGTCCTCTTCCTGTATCCAAAAGATAGAGGGTCTGTATTTCCATATTTTTGTCCTGAAATTTCACACATTTGCTGTCATACCAGAAGCGTACGCCCAAAAGTCCGATCAGTAAAACCGTTAAAACGGAAATGAAAACGATAATTTGTTTTTTTGAGATTCATGCGGGCTCCTTTTCGATGGGGCTGATTTTGATAAGAAGAGTATATCATGAGAATAAATAGGGTTCAAGTTATTCATTACCGGATTTGACGGTAGGATTTTTGTGATGCTTTCCGGATGTTTATGAGATCGGCATGTCATATCTGGGAATTCAGATCTTGTATGACATGTTTAACCGCAGAGAGGACGTGTACTGTGAGCGTGTGTACAGCCCATGGCCGGACTTGGATGCGATCATGCGGAAGGAGCACATTCCGCTTTTTTCGTTGGAGACACAGACGGCAATCTCGGAATTTGACTGGCTTGCAATTACGATCCAGTACGAGATGTGTTACACCAATATATTACAGGTCATTGATTTAGCAGGCATTCCATTGCTTGCGAAGGATCGTACGAAGGAGCATCCGATCGTGATTGGTGGCGGACCTTGTACAGTGAATCCGGAGCCGATGGCGGATTTCTTCGATATCTTCTATATCGGAGAGGGCGAGACAAGCTACGATGCATTGCTTGATCTGTACAAACAGTATAAACATTCGGACATGAGCCGGGAGGATTTCCTGCGGAGAGCATCTTCGATTCCGGGCATTTATGTGCCATCGATGTATGAGGTTTCGTATCAGGAAGATGGAACGATCGAGAAGGTCGTACCGAAATATGAGGATGTCCCAGCAAAGGTAAAACGTCAGGTCGTCGTTGATTTTGAGAATGTTTCATATCCGATGAAGCCGGTTGTCCCGTATATCCGCGCAACCCAGGATCGTGTCTGCTTAGAGATCATGCGTGGGTCCGACGCGGCAGAAGAATGTGGAGATGCTGAAAGCATATGCCCGTACGATGCTCGATAATACAGGGTACGAGGAGATTTCGGACGTGATCCTGGCAGCCTACAAAAAGGCGCGGTTTACGACGCCTGGTCGGAATCCTTCCGTTATGATATCTGGAAGGAAGCCTTTGCCGAAACCGGCGTGGATATGAATTTTACACTCTGCGGGAGAGAAGTACGGACGAGCTTCTTCCTGGGATTTTATTGATGCGGGCGTGACGAAGAAATTCCTGATCCGGGAGTGGGGAACATACCATAAGGGAGACGGTAACGCCAAACTGCCGTCAGAAATGCTCCGGCTGCGGGGCAAAACGTTACAAAGGAGGTGTCTGCTGTGAAGGTGAGAATTAAGTTTTCAAAAGAAGGCCCGGTAAAATTCCTTGGACATCTGGACACCATGCGCTATTTCCAGAAAGCCATCCGGCGGGCGCAGATTCCCGTGGCGTTTTCCGGCGGGTACAGTCCCCATATGATCATGTCCTTTGCTTCGCCTCTCGGAGTCGGAGTGGAGAGCCTTGGCGAATACTTTGACATGGAGCTGGCAGAGCCTCTGCCTACCGCTGCGATCACCGCGCGTTTAAATGAAGTGATGTGAGGGATTTTCTGTTCTTCGTACGGTGCAGGTGGAGGACGGCAAAAGCCAGCAAGGCGATGTCACCTTGTGGCTGCCGCCGACTATCTTGTGACCTTCCGGGAGGGAAAAGAGCCGGAGGTTTCCTGGAAAGATCGTGTGGAGGAATTTCTGGCACAGCCGCAGATCCTGAAAAAAAAGACAAAACGAAGCGAGAAGCAGGTGGATATTCGACCCCTTTATCTATCGGATGGAAGTAAAAGAAGATGGCCTGTTTCTCATGCTGGCCTCTGCAAGCGCCAACTATACCAAACCGGAGCAGGTGATGGAAAGCTTTGTCTCCTGGCTTGGCATGGAGCTTGCGCCTTTCGCCTGCCAGATCAGGCGGCTGGAGGTCTATGCGAATACGGGAACAGAGGAAGCGCCGGAGTTTGTGCCTCTGGAGGCTTTGGGAGAAGACGTTGAGTAAGCTGGATATTGAAAAACTGGAGACAAAGGTGTTTGCCGGCCAGGTGGCCGCGCTTCAGGAGAAAGGACGCATCGCGGAGCTCAGGCTTGCGCCTTTGGAGGACGATTCCATCCTTGGCAACATGTACGTGGGCAAGGTGGAAAACATTGCGGGAAATATTGGCGCAGCATTTGTGCAGATCGCACCGGGAGAGAGATGCTACTTGCCTCTGAAGGAGGCGGAGCATGCGGCGTTTGTCTCCGGACGAAAAAGGGAAGCCCCTGCGCCCGGGAGATGAGCTTTGGTGCAGGTAAACCGGGCGGCCATGAAGGGGAAACTCCCCTCGGTCACCACGAATCTTAATTTTACCGGAAAATATCTGGTCCTTACAGGCATCGACAGGACGGTGGGCTTTTCTTCAAAGCTCAAGGCGGAGGACAAAAAGCGTCTGGCATCCTGGCTGTCTTCTGCTCTGAGGATGAAAGCCGCGGTTACGGCTTGATTGTCCGTACTAACGCGGCGGAGGCGGAAAAAGAAGAGCTTTTGCGGGAACTTATGTTTTGCGGGAAGAATTTTTCCGGGTGATGCGGGACGGCAGACCAGAACCTGTTACAGTCTTCTGTACCGGACGCCGGGGGTATGCCTGGAAGCGGTGCGGGATGCATACAGCCGGGAGCTTGAGGAGATCGTAACCGATGACCGGAGGCTTTTTGAAGAAATCCGGGAGTGGCTTTTGCATGTCAGTCCGGAGGAAACGGAGAAATTGGCGTTTTTATGAGGACAGGCTGCTGCCTCTTTATAAGCTGTATTGTCTGGAAACGGTTCTTGAAGAAGTGATGAGAGAGAAAGTGTGGCTGAAAAGCGGCGGTTTTCTGGTGATCCAACAGACAGAAGCTTTGTCCATTGATGTGAACAGCGGCAAATATACAGGCAAAAAAAGGCGGAGGAGACTTACCGGAAGATCAATCTGGAGGCCGCGGCCGAGATCAGCCGACAGCTTCGTCTGCGGAATCTTTCCGGTATCATTCTCATTGACTTTATCAACATGGAAAATCCTGACCACAGACGAGCTGTTCCATGTGCTGCAGAAGTATTTTGCGCCATGATCCGGTAAAGGCCAGAGCCATTGACATCACGCCCCTTCATATTCTGGAGATGACACGCAAGAAGGTACGGAGACCGGTGGAAGAGCTTTGGAAATTGCGAAAAGATACTTGACATAATGTATTTTATGTAAACAAAAAAGGAAGACGAGGTATGTTTTCATATGCTGAAATGTGCCGAGCTCTTCTTTTTCTTGTTTCTCCTTTTTGTGTGTTATTATATAGACAACCAATATATCGAATATCTATATATGAAAGGAGGGAGGATTATGTCAGGAACAGAAATCAACAAGAGCCTGCTTTCCGGCAGCAACTCACTTTTTGCTTCTCCAGCTCCTGTCCGAGAAGGAAATGTACGGCTACGAGATGATAGAAGTGCTGGTGGAGCGATCCATGAATGTGTTTGAGATGAAAGCGGGAACTCTTTATCCCATTCTTCACACACTGGAGGACAAGGGCTTTCTGGAAACAGAGGAGCGGGAGGTTTCCGGCAAGACCCGTAAGTATTACTGTATTACAAAAACCGGAAGGAAGGAGCTTCAGGCGCGCAGGGAGGAATGGAACACATATCAGACTGCAGTGAGCAGGGTGTTGGGAGGTGCTCTGTATGGATTTTCGTGAATATCTTCAGGAAGTGACCGGGCAGATTCGTGCAGCCACGGTGCATGCGGCGATTGAGCGGGAGCTTCTCACCCATCTGGAAGACCAGAAGGAGGCCTATCTTGCGGAAGGCATGAGCGAAGAAGCCGCAGAAGAGGCTGCCGTCCGGGAAATGGGCGACCCGGTGGAGGTGGGGCTGGCGCTGGATGCAGTGCATAAGCCGGCGTCTCCTGGGAAATACGTTTCAATCTTTTTTGGTGTTTCATATCATCTGTTTCGCTTTGAATCTGGCATATGTTCTTTCAACTGGAATGAGTCAGAAGTTTTTCCGGTGATTCTTTCGCTTCTGGTGGTTTTTGTGGGCAGTGCTGCCGTTGTAATTCTCATGGGCTGCGTACAATGGTTTTCCCGGAGTACTGGAAGAACCATTCCGTCATGCAGTTGCCGTGTTTTTGATCATAAAGGTTATTATGGATATCGCTTCCCTTTGGCTGCCTGTGTTTTTAACAACCGGATGGAGCAGGAATACCTGTCTTTGTCTTGGTCTGATCCTGCTTTTTGAGCTTTCTGTCTGAAATATTTTCTAGGCGGAAGAGCAGCGCATTTTACGAAGCATCCTGTTTTGGGGAATTCTCCTGCAGGCGCTTATGACAGGGGCAATGCTCTGGCTTTTTGACAAGGCAGAAGCGGAGCCGGTGCTGATTTCGCTGGAATATGCCCTTGCCTGTGCAATCCTCGTTACGGTTTCCGTAAAAAGAGGCTGGTCCGGAAAAAAGCGAAGGGAGATGGTTTTGCTTATCTGGTTCTGCCCGGCGGTTTGCAACAGGTGGTAAACAGTATAAAGTGCAAGCAGTGGAAGGCGATATCATTAGAGTTTTGAAAAACCTTCGGTGTTGAAGCTGGAGAAAAACTGTTACATTTGACCAGGCGGATTTGCTGTAATGCCGCAACGACGGTTTAAAAGTTGGCCAGTACGCAATTATTGACGGTAAAAGTGCCAGCGTTACCGTGTTCTGTAGTTGAAAACGGCAAGGCTAGAAAAGTCATCGTTTACAAATACAAACGCAAAACTGGATATCACAAGAAAAACGGTCACAGACAGCAGTACACTAAAGTTAAGATCGAAAAGATTAATGGTTAATCTGGTGTCATTATGATTAAATTACAGTTAAGAAAAGAAAGAAAGATTATCTTGAGTTTTGCTGAAGGTCATGCCGGTTATGCCAGGAAGGGGACAGGATATCGTGTGCGCCGAGTTTCCGCCCTGATCATCAACACCGTGAACTCTCTTGAGGGTTTACAGAAGATGAGTTTTCGATTGCGTCGGATGACGACGGTTTTGTGCGTATCCGTTTTTATGATAAAGAATGACAGCAGAGGGAAGACTCCTTATGGATGAATTTTGATTCTTGGCTTGACAGAAATTGAACACATGACTACAACAATCGATATTTATTGACATAAACGTCAAGGAGGTGTAACAACAATGATGAATATGAACCTTCAGTTATTCGCACATAAAAAAGGGAGTTGGTTCTACAAAGAACGGTCGTGATTCCGAGTCTAAGAGATTAGGTGCGAAAAGAGCTGACGGACAGTTTGTTAAGGCCGGAAACATTCTTTACAGACAGCGCGGAACCAAGATTCACCCAGGTGAAAATGTTGGACGGGTAAAGACGACGATACATTGTTCGCATTAGTTAACGGTGTTGTTAAGATTTGAAAGAAAAGGAAGTGATAAAAACAGGTTTCTATCGTTCCTGTAGACGCAGAGCTTAATGGTTTCCCTTCAGGTGGGGAGGCTTCAGTGACATCATAGGGTTTAGTTCACTGTTTCCATAAAATTTTAAAGAGGAAAAAAATATGTTTGCAGACAGAGCGAAAATTTTTATCCGTTCCGCAAGGGCGGCGACGGCCATGTGAGCTTCCGGAGGGAATTGTATGTTCCCAACGGCGGTCCGGACGGCGGCGACGGCGGCCGGGGCGGAGATGTGATTTTGAAGTGGACGAAGGTCTGAATACCGTTGAATGATTTCGTCACAAAAGAAAATATACAGCACAAAATGGCGAACAGGGGGAAAAAAACGATGCCATGGTGCCGATGGAAAAGATGTTGTCCTCGATTAAAAGTTCCGGAAGGAACTGTTATCTATGGATGCAGAATCCGGTAAAGTAATCGCTGATATGTCCGGTGAAAATCGCCGCCAGGTCATCTTAAAAGGCGGTCGTGGTGGAAAAGGCAATCAGCACTATGCGACAGCAACCATGCAGGCTCCAAAATATGCACAGCCAGGACAGCCTGCGCAGGAACTGGAAGTTCTTCTGGAGTTGAAAGTGATCGCAGATGTGGGGCTTGTGGGTTTCCCGAATGTCAGGAAAATCCACCTTTCTATCGCGTGTGACCAATGCACAGCCAAAGATCGCCAATTACCATTTTACGACATTACAGCCCCAATCTGGGGGTGGTTGACATGGAAGACGGAAACGGTTTTGTTATCGCGGATATTCCAGGATTGATCGAAGGTGCTTCCGAAGGTGTGGGACTTGGACATGAGTTCCTCCGTCACATCGAGCGCACCAGAGTGATGATCCACATTGTGGATGCGGCGTCCACGGAAGGCCGCGACCCGGTAGATGATATTTATAAGATCAACAAGGAACTGGCGGCCTACAATCCGGAAATTGCAGCAAGGCCGCAGGTGATCGCAGCCAACAAGATTGACTGTATTTTTGACGATGGCGAAGAAAATCCGATTGATCGTCTCAAGGAGAATTTGAACCGCAGGGTATAAAAGTATATCCCATTTCTGCGGTTACCGGCAAGGGTGTGAAAGAACTTTTTTACCATGTAAAAGAGCTGCCTGATGCCTGCCAGCAGAAGCCGGTTGTTTTGAACAGGAATTCTTCCCGGAAGATGTGCTGATCTCCGAGAATCTTCCGTTATACCGTGGAACGGGATGAGAGGCCACGGTATTTGTGGTGGAAGGACCAAAAATCGAAAAAATGCTTGGCTACACAAATCTGGATTCTGAGAAGGGATTTGAATTCTTCCAGAAATTCCTGAAAGGGGCGGAATCCTGGAGGCTCTTGAAAAAGCCGGTATCCAGGAAGGCGATACGGTTCGGATGTACGGTCTTACAGTTTGATTACTATAAAGCAGGTATTTTGAAAGGAGGATAAAAATGACAAGTAAACAGAGAGCTTATTTAAAAGCTTGCAATGACAATGGACCCGGTGCTTCAGCTTGGAAAGGGCAGCTTACCCCGGAAAATACCGCAGTCTGTGGAAGAGGCTCTGGCCGCCAGAGAGCTGATCAAGATCAACGTCTTGCAGAACTGTCTGGATGATCCACCACGAAATGGCCAGGTTTTGGCAGAGCGGACACATTCCCAGGTGGTTCAGGTCATCGGGCGTAAGATCGTGCTTTACCGGGAAGGAAAAAAGACAAAAAAGAAGATCGAGCTTCCCAGGTAAAGGGGCGGCAATTGTGTTTGGAGCATTTCATGGAAAAAAGAAAAGTGGGAATTATGGGGGAACCGGACATTTGATCTTGGGGAAAAGGCATACGAGCAGCTCGGTCTTGACAAGGTATGGTTTATGCCTTCCGGCAATCCGCCGCACAAGCAGAACCGGGATGGGCAGGCTACGGATGAGCAGAGGGTGGAAATGGTGAAACGTGCCATTTCCCCAAACCTCATTTTGGCCTTTCTTTGATAGAAATGCATGAAGAAGGGTATACTTATACTTACCATACGCTGGAACAGCTGAGAGCAGAGCATCCGGATACGGACTATTATTTTATCATTGGGGCAGATTCCCTTTTTGATTTTGAAATGTGGAAAGACCTGCAAGGATCTGTCAGGCCTGCACGCTGGTCGTTGCCACCAGGAACCATACTGTCTCTTGAAGACGCTGGACAGAAAGATGCAGGAGCTTTACCCGGAAGTATTCCAAGGGAAATTTTATCCGTCTTGACACCATGAATATCGATGTATCCAGCCGACTTCTCCGCCAATGGATCCAGGAGGGAAAAGCCTATTATCTATGTTCCGACGAGGTGATCGCCTACATCGGGGAGCAGAAAATTTACAGAAGAAAGAGAGACAAGGCCTATGGGACAGTATGATTTTTGATGAAAATGGCGAAAAAGCTTTCCAGATATCTGGACGAAGACCGTTCTCTGGCATACCATAGGGGTCATGCATATGAGTGTCATGTCTGGCGATGGCTATGATTAGATATGGAGGCAGCGCAGCTTGCCGGGTCTTCTTCACGACAGCGCCAAGTGCATTCCAAAAAAAAGAAGCTGAAAAGCTTTGCAGACAGCATAAAATCCCGGTAACACCTTTGAGGAAAAAAACACCCGTTTCTTCTTCATTCCAAGCTGGGGGCATATCTTTGCAAAGGAAAAATGGATGATGAAGGATGAGGCGGTTTTGGACGCCATCACCTATCACACGACAGGAAAGCGGAAATGACCTCCTGGCAAAGATTACGTATATTGCGGACTATATCGAGCTCTGCGGGATAAGGCGCCCAATCTATCGGCTGTGCGGAAAGCTTGCTTTTTGCGGATCTGGACGAGTGCATGTATGTGATCCTGAAAGATACGCTTTGCTATCTCAATGCAAACCGGCGGATATCGAGCCTCTGACATGGAAGGCTTACATACTATGAGAAGCTTCACAATGCAAAGCAAAAAGAGATGAAAGTACATAAAAAAGGAGGGAATCATAGATGACAAGAGAAAAAAGAACTGGCAGTGCTTGCCTGTAAGGCTCTTTGAGGACAAAAAGGGTAAGGATATCAAGGTGATTGATATTCACGAAGTGACAGTTCTGGCAGATTATTTTGTGATTGCAAGCGCATCCAATGCCAATCAGGTACAGGCCATGATGGATAATGTGGACGAGACTCTGGGGCGCGCCGGCTTTGAGCCGAAGCAGATAGAAGGGAGCAGCAACTCCAACTGGGTTCTTATGGATTACGGCGATGTGATCGTTCATATTTTGACGAGGAAAATCGTCTGTTTTATGATCTGGAAAGGATCTGAGAGACGGAAAGATTCTGGACGCTGAGGCGTTTGTATCTGAAAAAATAAGAGAAGCCGGCAAATCGTTTCTGGGGATTTGCCGGCACTGTTTTTGTGTGACAGAAAATTACAGAGTGTCAGGGAACAGCTTATCCCCGGTTCAGTTATAAAACGCAGCACTCCGAATACCTTGCCAAGAATCTGTACGTTTCCGTGGAGGATAATGGGATCCATAGTGTCATTTTCGGGCTGAAGGCGGATATAGCCTTTTTCTTTGTAGAAGGTTTTGACTGTGGCGGAATCCTCCACAAGAGCCACCACGATATCTCCGTTGGAGGCGGTGGATTGCTGTCGTACCAGCACCTGGTCACCGTCAAAGATGCCGGCATTTACCATGCTTTCTCCCTTGACACGAAGGAGAAAGCTCTGCTCGTTGGGCATATATTCTGCCGGAGGGGAAGTAATTCTCTATGTTCTCCACCGCCAGAATGGGCTGCCCTGCAGCGACTGTGCCGATGAGGGGACGTTTACCACTTCGCGGCGCACCAGATTAAAGTTATCGTCAATAATCTCAATGGCACGGGGCTTGGTCGGGTCTCTGCGGATGTAGCCGTTCTTCTCCAGTGCTTCCAGATGGGCATGAACAGAAGAGGTAGATTTCAGGTTGACTGCCTCGCAGATTTCGCGCACTGCAGGAGGGAATCCGCGGTTCAGGATCGTTTTTGATGTAATCCAGGATCTCCTGCTGTTTTTTGCTGATTTTGCCGTATGTCATGGGAAAATACCTCCGATATCGTTCTTTGCATTATATGAATTATAACATAAGCACTTTATAAAAGCAAACAGATATTCGGAAAATACGTTCGATTTTTTACAACATGTTGTTTTCCCTTGTCATTGAACAGAGATAATGTTACAATATAATGTATTATAGATTTGAAACAAAGGAGAAACAACATTGTCTGGAAACAAAAAGAATCTCCACAGAGACTTACTGATTGAATAACGGATCTGTTCTTCCATCTCTTCCTGATTGTTGAATTCTGCCTTAAATACGATCAGAAAAATATTTTCTCGTATGCTTCGTCTTGTCATAATTAACCGCCTTACTCTTTATTCATCTTGATGCCGGATACGACAACATTTACCACGCGCACATGCAGTCCGGTCATATTCTCGATTGCCTGCTTTACCTTCTCCTGCACGCCCTCGGATACTTTCTTGATGCTTGTACCATATTCAACTTCCAATGAAACATCTACGACTACATTTCCATCTGTGATCTCTACCTTCACACCGTTGGCAAGATTCTTCTTACCAAGCTTTGCAACAAGCTCCTTCGAGATATTTCCAGTCAGCTTGGAAACACCTTCTACCTCGATGGCTGCAATCCCGGCGATGGATGCCACCACGCCGTCTGCTATACTGATTTTACCAATTTTTTCTTCTTCATTTATCATATCGCTCATAATTGCCTCCTTATCTTATCCTTCCTACTTTATTTCATTGCATATGTAAAATATTATACCCAATTTATGCATATTATGCAACTAAAAAGCCTTGCAACTGTGCAAGGCTTTCTGCTGATTTCTACAATTTTATTACTGTGCCAGTGTGATGACGATTGCGTCCACCGTACATCCGGTCTTTCTTGTTACAACATCCTCGACCTGTGCCCGTTTTTCATCCGGCAGATCGGTACAATTTAAGATAACATCCACGCCAGAATCGCCAATCGACACGATCGCTTCTCCGAAGCCCTTTGCCGCAAGGATTGACTCTGCTTCCTGTTCTTTCTCCGCATCCTCAGTCAGCTTCACATATGCATCGGTGGCTGCCTGTACCGCCTGTGCATCCATGCCATCCCCGTTGATGATCTCCAGCAATGTCTCCTTGTTCTGGCTGCGGCTCTGCTCCCGGTTTAATTTGATTGACACGAAATTATTTGCCGCATTTGCTGAGGTCAGCACTCTGCGCAGCCCAACAGGATCTTCAAAGTCTTCAGTAATACAGAGGTGGACCTGCCCAGTGGAACGCCTCTGTCCAGGTAAGCATGCCTTTCTTGGGATGCTAGGCAAGAGCAGCCGGACTGTCAGTTGCTTTGTCCAGTTTCATCCAGGAATGTGTCCAAGCCCCTCCTCCGCTAGCTGTACAGACTGCCGTACATCCCCAGATCTCATGAGCGGCTTCACCATTTTTGATAAATTCGCCGATCAGTCTTTGTATCTGCTTCGCGGATTCGCGAATCTTTGGTAAGCATTCTGCATGCCGCCGATCTCGTCCTTGATTCGTTGATGGCTTTGCGCCTCGGCAATGTCGGTTTGCCTGGGCCTGGCCTCCCCAGCGGTGGCGGTCTGGGCCGCCACGATCTGCTGGCCCTGCGCGCGTCTCCTGCAGACCTGCTCATATCAGCCTGGTGAGCTTCAAGACCGCGATCTGTTGTCCGCCTTTGGCCTTGTTTTAAGAATGACTTTTTGACCCTAGTCCGGCAGCTTTTTAAAGATCACCAGCTGATCATCAGGTTATAGATCTGGGCGACGAACGTGCCATCTGTAGCGTGATCAAAAGCCTGATAAGTTGCATAAGCTTCTCCCAGCAATACGTAACTGAACAGCAGTTACCA
>VOFE01001819.1_pt1 | contig 20175 bp, 29 predicted proteins | sample 5384071 | NCBI WGS metagenome assembly VOFE01 (sample SAMN12384724, study PRJNA508395) | human gut metagenome | isolation source: healthy gut D | host: Homo sapiens
CATACAGCTTTTTAGTTGCTCAATACGGAAATTTACGGGTATAGTAACACCGCTTTTATAGTATTTTCTCTGTTTTTCAAGCAGAGTTTTTATCTCGGTATTCGTCATTGCTTTGCACCCCAATCTGCAATTTGGTAATAAAAGTCTTCCAGCTGCCTTTGTGTCATCAGCTTCGGCACGGATAAAGAGGATTTGCTTCCTTTCGGCATGCTTTGCCATAACGGGAATATCCTCTTTTGATGCCCGTAATTTTTCAGGGATACCCATTTTTGCATTTAGTTCCTTTATAGCCGTTATGAATTTTTCAGCACCGTCTTTGTGGGTGTCATTTTTCACTGCAAACTCCTGCAGCTATACCAAGGCGGTGTAGTTTTTATAGGCGCTTTCTCCGTAAAGCCTCTAAAACATACGGCATAATAACCGCATTGGCAAGACCGTGAGGTACACCGTACTGACCGCCGAGAGAATGGGCGACCGCGTGAATATATCCTACATAAGATTTTGAAAGCAACACCCGCCTTTAGGCAGCATGGAGCATATTTTCGCGCGCCTTATGGTTATGACTGTCTGCATACGCCACTTCAATATTATCGAAAATAAGCTTGGTTGCTTCAAGGGCAAGTCTTCTTGTTTCTTTGCTCGTGAACGCCCGATATACGCTTCCACTGTATGTGTGAGCGCATCCATGCCGGTAGTTGAGGTCAGGTGCCGCGGCAAAGAATATGTAAGACTTGCATCCAACACGGCGTAATGCGGAATAAGTGGAAAGCTCATGTTTTCGCATACTTTATGTTGCTTTTCCGTGTCGGTAATAACCGCGGCGAGCGTCGCCTCGCTGCCTGTTCCTGCGGTGGTGGGATGGCGATCAATGTCGGTAATTTGCGCAGCACACGCAAAATACCCTTCATCTGCCCAATTTTCTTTTTTTCGGGTATGCCACCCGTGCACCGACGGCTTTGCACAGTCCATAGAGGAACCGCCGCCGATCGCTATCAAAGCTTCACATGGATTCTTTCTGTATAACGCCAACGCTTCTTCCACGTTATGCACGGTTGATTCGGCTGCGTTTTATCATAGACAGTAAAGGCAACTCCGCTGTCATTGAATACTTTCTCAAGCGGTGCCATCAAACCGTTGCTTACAATGCCTTTATCCGTAATGACCAAAATTGATTTTATATTTTCTTTCTTAAATACTTTTTCTCAAGCGCCGAACAGGAATTTACTATTTTCGGCTCTCTCTGTAAGGGAAGAATCGGTAAAGCCGCACGCAACGCTGTCTGAAACACACGGCAAAATGCTTTTTTGGCTATATTCATTATTCGGGATTCCCTCCTTGCTGGGCGCACGCAGGTTTGCGGTTATAGAATTAAGAGCTTTATAAAAATTATCTCTCATTTCGTCTGTAAGATCTCTGCCTGCCATTTTACTGCGCGACTCGCGCGATTGCAGACGTGCTCTGCCGCCGCCTCACCCTCGTCGGTGAGTAGCAAAAAAAGTCCTCTGTACAGACTTCCGTCAACAACCTGCTTTTCACAAGTCCTTTTTGTTCAAGAATTGAAATCATACGGGAAGCATCTGACTTATCTTTTTCCGCACACCTCACAAAGCTGCGGTACGGTAATGCCGTTTGGATATTTGTGCATTGCCGTCAAATAGGTAGCGTGAGGGCCTTTCAGTCCGTACTTCGCAAGCTCCTCGGATGCCAGCTTATGCCAATATCTCGAAATTTCAGAAATCAAAAGCGAAAATCGTTCGAATCTATCTACCATAATGATCCCTTTCCTTAAAAAGCAGAAGAAGTTGAAATCTCAACTTCTGTATTATAACTCCAACAAGTTGAAATGTCAACTTGTTGCGTGCGCTTTAATTAAAATGTTTAAAAAGCATAAAACGAAATAAAAGGCAGACTTTACGATAAAGACCGTAAAATCTGCCTCTTAAATGCCGCCGAATAGGCAAGAGAAATCCCCCGTTCAACCGGAGGTCAATAAAAAGTTCTTAGAGAGAAGGATATACGACAGATGGTCTGGCAACCACAAAAGAAAAGCATAGGAGTATGAACGGCATACAAAGTTTATCACACGGCAAGCGGCGTGCAAGTATCCTGAGGTGAAACTCATACTTATCATAATAATAGCAAAAGGTATGGTCAACCTGCGGCCCGGAAAGATTATACGACCGCATTTCCGCCTTGTGGATTTAATCACTCCTTAAGGATTCCTGTAAGGGATATGAATAAAACAGTATTAGGATTTTTTTGCAACATGTGATAATATGATGCGTTACACAAATATTGTGTCGGTCGATTTGATGGACAATACCGTTATCTAGCATCTTCTTTGATAAATTTTCTACATCAAAATTGGTATAAAGAATATTGTTTTCGTGTTTTTGCACATTTTTCGATTCTAATTTGTCCGTTTAAATTCTTGTCCACTCCAAACATATAGATTGCATCATAATCGTATGTGTTGAAATTAATTTCGTTTTCTAATCCCGAAAAAGAATTGGTTAACAATAATGATGAGCGATTTATTTTAACGATTAACTGAAACGAGGTGTTGTATACCCCCTTAAATGCTGTAAATAAAATATTCATTTATTTCCTTCCTAAAGGTGAAATCAGAGAGTTTTAGCTTAAGTTCTGCCCGATAGCCAAAATCGGGGAATGATATGTTTGGAATTCAGTTGTCAAAAATGTGACGATATTTTTCGGCGCTATTATTTGTAATATCGCAATACTATAGATGCCGCCTGGGAGTTTTTCCGATCATCCGCGCAGGGGATACGTCAATTCCTTCACTATTCCTTATTACTTCCCTAAATCGGCCCCATATTTTTATTGAAGAGTGAATAGTGAAGAGATAATAAGTCAAGGCCATCCCTAAAAGGGAGGCTTGAGGAGCGGCCTATAGGTTTTAAGAAAAGCCAGCGCCTAAAAGACGCTGGCTTTTTGGTTGCGGGGGCAGGATTTGAACCTACGACCTTCGGGTTATGAGCCCGACGAGCTACCGTGCTGCTCCACCCCGCGATATAAATGAAAGTGCTCTTGAAGAATGCTTTCCTATTATAGCGGATGCCTTTTGAAAAAATCAAGACCCCTTGGAAAAAAAATATAGAAGGAATCGGGAGGGGTGGGAAATCAGGCATTTACAGGGACGGCCGCGGCGGGAGCATTGAGTGTGACGGCCTCAAGCCGGTCCTGCCAATAGGAAATCCGTATGATCTGTAGAAGGGATAGGCGTAAAGCCCCGGGATCAGAAGCAAACAGCTGGCGGCCCAGCCCGCCAGCCGGAGATAAGCAGGCCAGGTCGGATACGGACCCTTTTCATTGCCTGTTTGACCGGCGAAAGGCCAAACGGAGAGGGCAGCCGTCCTGCAGCAGAAGAGCGGCCGGTTCGACGCGCAGCATCCACAGACGCAGGGCGAGAAATCCCAGCAGCAGAGCGGCTCCTCCGCATAAAGAATAAAAAGGCGGGGAAAAGGGAAGAGGAAACGCTGCTTCCCAGCCATGAGCCGCAGGCCCAAAGGATGGCCCCGGGGAAAAGGAAAAGCGTTCCCCAGAGTCCGTTCATTCCCCATAGACGTAACCGCCATCTCAAGGAACGGGCATAGTTCCCATGCCGATAGGGGGCGAAAAGAACGGCTATATCCGCGGGCTTTCCGCGGTTTATCTGGGAATAGAACCAAATTTGTCCGAGCCGCATAGGGGAAAATATCAGAAGGTCGGACAGAAGCACCCAGAGCAAAACGGCGGCATAGGGCCAAAGGCGGATATCCTCCAGATGTCCGCCGCCCTGCATGGCGCTTTCCGATCCGGTCCCCACATTTAAAAGAAGGGAGAAAGCCTGTTCCAACAGAAGGGGAAAAACCAGGCACCCAGTCGGATCAACCAGCAAAAGACAGCGGGCAGCCAATAGCCCTGCAATTTTTTTTTCGCGCTTCCCGATACTTCACAAGGAGTCCTCCTGTTGGCAGAATTCAAAAGCCACTGACGGCGTTTAGTATGCCCGCAGGAGCAAAGTATAATCGGAAAAGAAAAAGAAACGCCAGTCGACAAAATACGATTATGACAGGGAAAAAGGGAGGGGATCCCTTATTTTAATGAGTGGTGAAAAAATCACATCCCCTGTTGGATCCCGGTCCGTGTGTTGTCATCCCGGGACAAAAAGATCCAGAGGAGCGGTTCTATTTACCGAAACGGAACGGCAGTATATCGGCTTTATGCTTCAGGCTTTAGCTCCAGCCATGCCACCAGAGGATAATGATCGGAAGGAAATTGTCCGTCTGCCTGACAGTGTTGACATACGCCTCCCGTATCCGGAGCTCATCGCTGATAAACATATAATCGATGGGCAGGCGCCGCCCTTTGCCACGAAAGCCGTGGTAGGTGGAATGGATGCCGGCGGCGCTGGGGGTTTTATATAGGTCGGTAAGATGAATATCCGGATAATTATGGAGATTCTCCGACAAGATCCGGATAGCTTTGCTGCGGGGCCGGCATTCAGGTCCCCATAAGAAGGGTGGGAAGCGTCCTCGCTGATTGAGGCGGTGCATGGTCTCCAGGATAAGGCGTACGCTCAAGGTGCGGGCCGGTGCGCATATGTGATCAAAGTGAGTGTTGAAGACCCGGATTTTACGCCGCCACTCTTCGATATGTACTGCACACCGGGCAAATGCGAGGAAACACAGCGTAATAGGCACGGCTTCCCTGCCTGTCAGGATGTTTGGATAACCAGAAAGTGTAGACTGACTCCGCCCGCGCGCTGCCTTGGCGCAGCAGGATAGCGGATTGTTCGTTTGCCAGCCTTTTGGTGCGGCCTACCCCCAGAATTTCATATCCCGTCAGGCGCAGGCGCAGGTCCTCCCTCATGAAAGGCATCATTTCCTGCGCGCCAATGATGGCGGCGCCGGACTGCTGAATGATCTCTGTTACCAGATCCCGGCGCTGTTCCCAACGATTCTCCCGGCAGAAAGGGGAATCATGTTTTAAATTGAAGGAAGCAATTTTAATGGGGACGCTCACTTTTCCAGCCTCCTTTACAGAAGATCGTTCATAGTGGATCCGAAACCGCCGGCGCTTTTTCTCTATCATATTTTCTCGGCCGGCAGAGTCAAGTCGTTTTCAGGGAAAGTTCATGGAATCGTAAGAATACGCCGGGCAAAAATCGTTCACGCTTGTCCCCGACGCGCATAGAATAAGCACGGGACAGCTGTCTACCGGGGAGACCCCTTCGGATGAAAGGAGGGAGAGGCTGCGGGCTGTGCAGCAGACGGACCGCCGGAGAGGTGATTGTATGTAAAGTATCAGGCCTTCTCCTGTCCAAGTAACGAACGCCATCGGCAGCTATCGCTGTAATCGGTGGAACTACCACATGCGGCCCCTATGGAGGATAGACGGTGACATAATCCCCATTGTAAGGAAAGGCAGGATTTCATACGACCATGAAAGAACCGAGATGGAGGATTCGCTGTTCCGATCCGGAACAGAATCCGGCGGCAGGAAAACCCGTCGGGAATGGCTGGAGGGAGACGGACCTGCGGTCAGCGGAGCGGGAGGCACCCGTACAGAGGCAGGGGAATACGCCGGTTGTTCCCTTTGTTTTTTGCTTCTACCGCTGTCCGAGTGGAACGCGGGCGCGAAGCCAGGATGGGAGCGGAGATGCGGTGACCCAAAAGTTCCGTTCCTTTTTACAGCGGTAAAGGAGGGCGCAAAAAGGGAGAGAAATTGTTTTGAGATTTCTCCCTTATATGGTATAATGGGCCCAGGGCCTATATAGTGCAGACACAAACCATGTGGGAAGTCTCCTTTGGGCCTGAGAAATTGGCTGTCGGTCGGAACGCCTCCTGCCGCTGCACGGCATCGCCAATTCTCCCTCTACGTCTATGGTATAATAGTGTCAGAGAAATGCGAAAGCATTTCTCGAGAACGCCGCCGCAGAGCGTTGGTATAGAAGAGTATGGCGGTGTCTATGGTATAGGTCAGAGAAATGCGAAAGCATTTCGAGAACGCCGCCGCAGAGCGTTGGTATAAGAGAGAGTATAGGGCGGTGTTCATGGTATAATAGAGGTCGGGAGAAATGCGAAAGCATTTCTCGAGAACGCCGCCGCAGAGCGTTGGTATAGAGAGTATAGGGCGGCGTTCATGGTACAATGGACCCAAGGCCTTTGTAGGTAGAGGAGAATTCGAGAGAATTCTCCCACCCCAGGGCAATATAACATAGAGTCATCTGCCGCTCAGGCCCTGGGGCGCTGGTCCCCTCTACATTTATGGCCTACTGTGCCTTCGTTTATACAAGCATAGGAATTTTATGCAATTAGTCCATGAGGAGGATAAAAACAAGCCGCCTGTCTGCCGGTAAGAAAGACCGGCGGCGGTATGAAAAAACTGGATGGACTATCATTATCATATCCCAGCTTCACCGGGAAGGAGGCAGAATCATGGCGCTCTCCAAAGTATATTTTACTGATTTTCATGCGTCTTTTGAAGAAAAACCTGCTACAGAAGCTCGCACGGCTGGCCCGTACCGCGGGAATGGAATCCTTCCTTTTCGAAACCGGTATACCGCTGTCAAGATCCACTTTGGAGAGCCGGGCAACCTGGCCTATCTCCGCCCCAACTATGCGCGCGTGCTGGTGGATATGGTGAAGCGGCAGGGCGGCAAGGTATTTCTACCGACTGCAACACGCTTTATGTTGGCCGCCGGAAAACGCCTTGGATCATCTCGATGCCGCCTATGAAAACGGATACAACCCTTTTGTTACCGGATGTCAGGTGCTTATTGGCGATGGGCTCAAGGGCACGGACGAGTGTGGGTCCCGGTAAACGGTGAATATATCCGTGAGGCAAAGATCGGACGGGCGATAATGGACGCCGATATCCTCCTCACCCTCAACCATTTCAAGGTACACGAGGCTACGGGAATGGGGGGCGCGCTGAAAAATATCGGTATGGGCTGCGGATCCCGGGCGGGGAAGATGGAAATGCACTCAGCGGCAAGCCCGCCGTCCGGAGAGAGGACTGCGTCGGCTGTGGGGCCTGCCGTAAGAACTGCGCCCATGGAGCCATTTCTTTTGTGGATAAAAAGGCATTGATCGATCATGAAAATGCGTGGGCTGCGGCCGCTGCGTGGGCGTCTGTCCGGAGGATGCGGTGCGGCCCGCTAATGATGAGGCCAACGATATCCTCAATAAAAAATTGCGGAATATACCTTGGCGGTGCTCAGGGGGCCCCATTTCCATATCAGCCTGGTGGCCAGCGTTTCCCCTATTGTGATTGTCATGCGGAAAACGACATCCCGTCGTGCCCGACGTCGGCATGTTCGCCTCCTTTGATCCGGTGGCTCTGGATATGGCCTGTGCCGACGCCGTAAACCGTCAGCCCATATGTGAAGGGAGCGTGCTGTCCCGGGTGGACCACACCGGCGACTATTTTACCGACCTCCATCCCTCGACCAACTGGCGTATTGGCATTGAGCACGCGGTCAAGCTGGGATTGGGCAATGACAAATATGAGCTGATCACGATTTGACCGGCGGGGCAGGCGGAAGGATTCCAATAACAAAGAGGAGAGAAAATAAGGGGATCCGGAACGGATGTTATGAAGAAATTGTAAAAACTTTGGATTTCCCGCGCCATTTTATCCTTTTGCCGGGGTTTATCCTTGAAAAAATGATTTGATTTGTGTACAATGAAATTAATGCCTGATTATTGAGGGCGAAAAGCTTGTGAAGGAGCGGGGAAGGCGTCCCTGTTTTTCAGAAAAAGGCTCCGGCTGCGGGCGAATAAAAGCAAAGAGGGGAATGTGTATGTCCAACAGGCTGTTTCAGGGAGTTGTCCATCAGATGCGGGAAGCGATTGACCGCACCATCGGCGTGATCGACGAATCGTTGGCGATTATCGCGTGCAGCGATTTGGGCCGGATCGGGGAGTTGTCCGAATCGGTGAGCGCCGAGTCCTTTTCCGCACAGGATATGTTTGCCAAAAACGGGTATACCTACAAACCGTTCGGCTCCCAGCCCCACAGCGAATATATCCTTTTTGTGGAGGGAGAGGACGAGCAGGCGCAGCGGTATGCGGCACTGCTGGCGGTTTCCTTGTCCAGCATCAAGCAGTATTATGATGAAAAATATGATCGGGGCAACTTTGTAAAGAATGTGATCCTGGACAATATTCTTCCCGGCGACATTTATCTCAAGGCGCGGGAGCTGCGCTTTTACCAGCGACGTCAGCCGTGTGGTCCTGCTGATCCGGATCTCGTCCCGGACCGATATCTCCGCGTTCGATATTATTCAGAATCTCTTCCCTGATAAAAACAAGGATTTCGTCATCAACATCAATGAGACGGATATCGCCCTGGTAAAGGAGATCCGTGTGGGCATCGATTCCAAGGATTTGGAAAAAGCTGGCCCGTTCTATCGTGGATACTTTGGGAGGCGAATTCTACACCCAGGCAAGGGTGGGTATCGGTACAGTGGTGGAGGGCATCAAGGATCTGGCCCGTTCCTTCAAAGAGGCGCAGGTGGCTCTGGAAGTGGGCAAGGTGTTCGATACCGAGAAGGTGATCGTCAGCTATGACAATCTGGGGATCGCCCGCCTAATTTATCAATTGCCCACCACTCTGTGCGAAATGTTCCTGCGCGAGGTGTTTAAGAAGGGCCCCATCGATTCCCTGGATCAGGAGACGCTGTTCACGATTCAGAAGTTCTTCGAGAACAACCTGAACGTATCGAGACTTCGCGTAAGCTGTTCGTACACCGCAATACGCTGGTGTACCGCCTTGAGAAGATCAAGCGCCTGACCGGTCTGGATCTGCGGGAATTTGACGACGCTATCGTTTTCAAAGTGGCCCTGATGGTGAAAAAAGTACCTGATGGCCAATCCGGTCAAATATTAATAAAAGCTGACGGGATTTCCGCATTACCCGGAGTGGTTTATGGAAATCGGCCTTTTCCATGTGCGGCGGAAAAGACAAAAAACGAAGAGGGGTTATGAGGAACCGACAGCCATTGGCCGCTCGGCTTTTTTTTGACATAGGGCCTTTACCGGCTTCACCGGTAAAAGCAGTGCGGAGCTTGCTGCGGGGTCCGCTTTCCGCCAACGGACGGGTCGGGTCTCATGGAAAATAGTAGGGGTTGCTTTGAGGGTGCCGGTACGTTACCATGGGAATGACGAACGGAAACGCCGTATTCCGCATTCCGACGGAATGTTACGGGATGCTTTGACATAAACCAGGAGGTGTTCCTTTGATTGAATTCAAAGGGGTTTACAAAACCTACGATACTGGGATCGAAGCCCTGAAGGACGTCAACATCCATATCGATAAAGGCGAGTTTGTTTTTATCGTGGGTGCGTCCGGGGCCGGGAAAAGCACGTTTTAAAGCTGATTATGCGGGAGGAGGTTCCCAGCGCCGGGGAAGTGATTATCAACGATTTCCGCCTTTCAAGCTGAAGCGGCGGCAGATACCGTATCTGCGCCGCACGATGGGAATCGTTTTTCAGGATTTCCGTTTGATCAATAAAATGACGGTGTTCGACAACGTGGCTTTTGCCATGCGTGTTACCGGCGCCTCCAGCCGGGAAGTGCGCAAACGGGTGCCGTATATTCTCGGATTGGTCGGCCTGCAGAACAAGGCCCGCAGCTATCCGCTGGAGCTTTCAGGCGGAGAGCAGCAGCGGGTGGGGCTGGCCCGGGCGCTGGTGAATAATCCGGCCCTCATTATCGCGGACGAGCCCACCGGCAATATCGATCCCGAGCTGTCTTACGAGATTGTGGATCTGCTCAATGAAATCAACCGGCGGGGAACCACCATCCTGATGGTCACCCACGAACACGATCTGGTCAAGCAATTTGACCGCCGGGTCATTGAAATACGGGATGGCTGCGTCATCTCCGACAGCATGAGCAAGGAGGGCGGCCAATGAGATTCAGCAGTATCCGGTATTTGATCCGGGAAGGATTTCGAAATATCTGGCAGAACCGGTTTATGGCCATCGCCTCTATCGGCGTGCTCATGTCCTGCCTGCTGATCACCGGCGGGGCGTGCCTGGTTTTTCTCAACATCGATCACGCGTTCGATTTGATTTATGATCAAAACGTGGTGGCTGTATTTGTTCAGGAGGATATGACCGACGAGCAGGTGCAGGAGCTGGGTCAGCAGATTCAGGGGATCACTAACGTAGGGACGGTCACGTTCATTTCCAAGGAGGAATCTCTGCAGAAGTATGCCGAATCCATCCCTGAAGCGACCTTTGAAAACCTGCAGGGGGAGAATAACCCGCTCCTCGATTCCTATATCGTCTCTTTTGAGGATCTGGCGCAGTTTGATTCCACCCTGATGCAGATCGAGGCGCTGCCCGGCGTGGACAGCACCAACTATGACGGCAACATAGCGGAGATGCTGACCAAGGTGCGCCATGTAGTGATCGTGGTGGGCGGATGGGTCGTCGGACTGCTGCTGATCGTTTCCCTCTTTATCATCGCCAATACCATCAAGCTCACGGTGTATAACCGGCGGCTGGAAATCTATATCATGAAATCGGTGGGGGCCACCAATGGATTTATCCGGGTACCGTTTATTATCGAAGGTATGGTGCTGGGCCTGCTCTCCGGGGCGCTTTCTTACGGCATTATTTATTATGTATACCGGAAAGTGACGGAAATGTTCCAGTTCAATTCCATGTTCGGGCTGGTGAGCTTTTCCAAGATCTGGTGGATAATGCTGACCGGCTTCCTGGTTGCCCGGCACTCTGATCGGTATTTTTGGCAGCGCCATTTCCATGGGCAAGTATCTCAAGGACGAAGGGGAATCGCCAGTGAGTAAGAAAAAAAGCGTGCTGAGGATCGTCTCCATGGTATCGGCCGTCGCTATCGCCGTGATGCTGCCGGAGGCTTCTCGGGTATAGAGAAAGTGTCCGCCGCTTCGGTGAGCGATTTGCAGAGGCAAGTGGAGGCGTTGGAGAGAGAGCAGCAGGAGCTGAAGAATAAAGCGGCGGAGTACAGCAAGGATCTGAACAGGCAGAAAGAGGCCAAAAAGCGCTGGAGGATCAGATCGCCAATATCCGTGACCAGATCAGCCTGTTATCCCAGCAGGAGACGGCAATCAATAATCAGATCGCCGAGATGAATGCCACGATCCAGCAGAAGGAACAGGAAATTATCGATAAGCAGGCACAGATCGACGAGAGCTTCAGCCTGCTTCAGCAGCGGCTGCGCGCTATTTTCAAGAGCGGCAATATGTCCGCTTCAAATGCTGCTGGATACCGATGAATATGCGGATTACCTGATCAAATCCAAGATGATGGAGCGCATTTCCCAAAACGATCAGAACCTGATGGACGGCCTGGAAGTGGAAATGCAGCAGATCAGTCAGGAAAAGGATCAGGTCGAAGCGCAGAAGGCGGAGGTGGAACGGCAGGAACAGGAGATCGCCACCCTCAAAGCGCAGGCCGACAAAAAGAAAATCGAGATGGATTCCTGTACAGCCAGGTGAACGCGGTGGTCAAGCAGCTGCAGAACGACATCCAATATACGGAGGAACAGCTGAAGGAAAAACAGCGGGAGGAAGAGGAACTCAACAAACAGATTTCCGACCTCATCAATAAGACCGACTCCATCGGGAAATACGGCGGCGGCACCATGTTCTGGCCGGTGCCCGCCGTACACAATATTTCCTCCGGGTTTGGGTATCGCTGGGGGCGCCTACACAAGGGGATCGATATCTCGAGGGAGAGGTTCCCGTTTACGGACAAAATGAATCGTGGCGGCGGCCGACGGGGTGGTCATCTATGCCAACAAGACCAATTCCTGGGGCGGCGGATACGGCTATTACATCATCGTTGACCACGGTTTAGATGATCAGGGACGAAAAATTTCCACCCTATGCCCATAATTCCCAGGTACTGGTGAACGTGGGGACAAGGTGATTGGTGGACAGACTGTGATTTCCAAGGTGGGAGATACCGGAGATGTGACCGGCCCGCATCTGCATTTTGAGGTGCGGGTGAACGGTACGGCGGTGGACCCGGTCAAAAATGGATATATCAAGGGCTAAGCGTCCGTACGCAGAGGCAGGATTCATGCGGTGCGATTCCGCCGCATGAATCCTTCGCTCTGATCCCCGGAGGGCGGGAAATGTCCCGGCGGAGAAAGGATTGAGGCTGTTTGAATAAAAAGGTGCCCTTGGGGGCTACGCTTGCGTTGATTATCATTACCATAGCCCTGACGGTGTCGGTAACGATGGTGATTGCCATGCGGCAATTCAACTCCACCATGAGCGATGTGGGGCAGAGGCAGTTGATGTTTGAATACATTACCGACATTGACAAAGCGGTGAGACAGCACTATGCAGGGTCCATCGATGAAGAGAGCTGCGCGCCGCCCTCGCCAAAGGATATGTGGAGGGAATAGGCGATCCATACGCCGCCTATTTCACGGCGGCGGAATACCAGGCGGAAACCGACCGCATGGCGGGTACGCACAATGGATTGGGGCTGGAATTGCGCTGACCTCCAGCGGACAGATCCGTGTCTCCCGGGTACACGTCGATTCTTCCGCCGAACGGGCCGGTGTACGTAAGGGCGATATTTTGACGGCGGTGGACGGCGAGATGGTGACGCCGGAACGGTATGCCGGTTTGGAATCCCAACTGGAAAACGTATCGCGTGTCATCCTAACCGTTTCGCGGGATGATCAGTCCATTGCTTTGAGCTGTCGCCCAGTCCCTATCAGACGGTCAGCGTGGAAGGGCGCTTGATCGACTCCACCGGCTACATCCGGATCACGGAATTCAACGCTTTAACGAAAGAACAGTTTCAGGCGGTTTATGACGATTTGGCCAATCAGGGTGCGCAAAATTATTTGTTCGATCTGCGCGGCAATTCGGGAGGGGCGCTTTCCTCCGTTACGCCGGTCCTGGAATATTTGATGCCCCGCGGCGTTTACGCGCGGCAGACGGACAACACCGGGGCGGTGACCGATCTGACGGATACGGATAATTATCAGATGGATACGCCTTCCGCCACTCTGGTCGATGCCGAAACCGCTGGAGAGGCCGAATTATTCGCCGGCGTGCTGCAGGAATTCGGCAAGACCACGGTCTTTGGAGAGCAGACGGCGGGCCGGGGCCTGACCCAGGAATATTTCACCATCAGCTCCGATGGGGCGGCGGTGAAGCTGTCCACTTCCCAGCTTTCTCTGGTGACCGGGGCAGCTTTGACGGCACGGGAATCGTGCCCCCACACCGTGGTGGGACTGACGGAGGAACAAAAAAGCCGATGTGGCTTTTTAGAGAATGGAGAGGATCCCCAGCTGCAGGCGGCCCTGTCTTCGCTGAAGGCGGCGGTATCCCCGCCGGATGATTCCTGTTGTCATGGATCAGGCAAAAAGAGAAAGCCAGGGACCGGTGGAATATCCGCCGGTCCCTGGCTTTCTTTGCCGATTGACAGAGGACGGCGTCCGTTCCCTGTGTATCTTACGGAAGGCATGGGTTTTGGCTTGGGATCCCGGCTTTCCCGGCATCCTCTTTCGCTTCCGCAAAATAAACAAAAGGGAATGAAGGGAGGGAAAGGGGCTTCCCTTCTCCTACAAATTTTGACGGGGTCTGCGGCGGGGGGCTTGCATTCGACAGCAGAATGAACTACAATAAAAACAATATGGAAGAAGGGGACTGCGGCGTGTGTTTTCATAGGCGTACGGTACAGCGCGCTTTGGAATTTCGGCTGCGGAGAATACGGCCCCCGTATAGGCAAAAACAAGGGGAAATAGGCTGCGGTGCGCGATTGCCGCAGCCTGTTTTTTTATGACCTGCCGGAGGAGAAGGGCGGGCGCGCTTTTCCTGTAAGGGGAAGCGCCTCACCGCATCGGGCAGAATGGCTTGAGTGAGCACAGGCATACGTCTTTGCAGCGCGGAGACAAGCTCTCAATAAGCGAAAGGATGGAAACAGGTATGGCTCAGACGAAAAAAGTGGCGGTCATCATGGGCAGCGACAGCGATCTTCCCGTGGTGGGCAAGGCGATCGATAAATTGAAATCCTTTGGCGTTCCGTGGAGGCGCACGTGATGTCCGCCCACCGCACACCAGAGAGGAAGCCGCGGCCTTCGCCTCCTCCGCGGAGGAGCAGGGGTTTGGCGTCATTATCGCGGCGGCGGGCAAAGCGGCTCATCTGGCGGGGGTGCTGGGCGCATACCGTACTGCCCGTCATCGGTATCCCGGTGAAATCGTCCACTCTGGACGGCCTGGATTCTTTGCTGTCCACGGTGCAGATGCCTTCCGGCATTCCCGTGGCCACTGTGGCGGTGGATGGGGCGGAAAACGCCGCGATTCTGGCGGTGCAGATGCTGGCGCTGTCCGACAGTGAGCTGAACCGGCAGCTCCACGAGATGAAAAAATCCATGGCTGAGGGCCGGGAGAAGGACCGCCGTCTGGCCGACAGCCTGAACGCATGATCTGTCGGACAAGCGATAAGAAAAGTGAACATAGTAGGAGGAAACAACCATGCAAAAAGGGTACGCAGCTTTACGAGGGAAAAGCCAAAAAGGTATTTGCCACCGAGGATCCCAATCTGGTGATTGTGGATTACAAGGATGACGCTACCGCCTTTAACGGCGAAAAAGAAGGGCACGATTCTGGGTAAGGGCGTGGTAAACAACCGCATGTCCAATCTGCTGATGCAGATGCTGGAGGAAAACGGCGTGCCCACCCATTTTGTCAAGGAGCTGTCCGAGCGGGAAACCGTGGTCAAAAAGGTGTCCATCGTTCCGCTGGAGGTGATCATCCGCAATATCGCAGCCGGTTCCTTTTCCAAGCGGTTCGGCGTGGAGGAGGGCACGGCGCTGAAGACGCCCTCCTTGGAATACAGCTATAAGGACGACGCCCTGGGCGATCCCATGATTAACGATTACCATATTTTGTCCCTGGGTCTGGCTACTAAGGAGGAGCTGGCGACGATCGCGGGCTATGCCTTTAAGGTCAACGAGCTGCTCAAGGCGTTTATGCTCAAGCCGGATATCGAGCTGGTGGACTTCAAGCTGGAATTGGCAAGACGGCGGACGGCACGATTGTATTGGCCGACGAAATTTCTCCTGATACCTGCCGTTTTTGGGATGTGCATACCCATGAGAAGCTGGATAAGGATCGTTTCCGCCGCAACATGGGCGGAGAAGCCGAAGCGTATCAGGAGGTCATGCGCCGCCTGATGGGCGAGTAAATCACGGGATAAGGGAACGCGGCGAAGAACCGCGTCCGTTCAGAAGGCCGCCGCGTTCCGGGGCGGCCTTCTGACTGATCAGTGCAGGAAAGGCAGGGAAGGGTATGACAAAAAGTGAAAGCCAAAGCTATGCCGCGGTAAGCGTGGACGTTACCGCCGGCTACCGGGCGGTGGAGCTGATGAAAGCTCACGTGGCGCGTACCAATATCCCGGGCGTTCTGTCCGGTTTGGGGGCTTCGGCGGCGTATTTGAGCCCAATCTGACGGGAATGAAGCGGCCGGTACTGGTATCGGGCACCGACGGTGTGGGTACGAAGCTGAAAATCGCTTTTTGATGGACAAGCATGATACGGTGGGGATTGACTGTGTGGCCATGTGTGTCAACGACGTGGCGTGCGTCCGGCGCCCAGCCGCTGTTTTTCCTCGACTATATCGCCTGCGGCAAGAACGTGCCGGAGAGGATCGCGGCCATCGTGTCCGGCGTGGCGGAGGGCTGCGTCCAGTCCGGATGCGCCCTGATCGGCGGGGAAACCGCCGAGATGCCGGGCTTCTATCCGGTGGAGGAATACGATTTGCCGGATTTCAGCGTGGGTGTGGTGGATAATGACCGTTTGGTGGACGGCACCACCATCCAGCCTGGAGACGTGATTATTGGCGTGAGATCCCAGCGGCGTCCACTCCAACGGCTTCTCTCTGGTCCGCAAGATATTTGATGTGGAGCAGAAGACCTGAAGGCGGTATTATGACGAGCTGGGCGGTACTCTGGGAGAAACGCTGCTGACCCCGACGAAAATCTACGTAAAGGCCCTATTTTGGCATGGCTTAACGAGAAGGTGGGGATCAAGGGATTTCCCATATTACCGGCGGCGGGGCTATTATGAGAATATTCCCCGCATGCTTGCCTGAAGGGATGACAAGGCGGTCGATCGAAAAGAGCCGTGTGCCGGTGCTGCCCATCTTCCGTCATTCAGCAGACCGGCAATATTCCGGAGCGGGAGATGTTCAACACCTTCAACATGGGCATCGGCATGTGCGTGGCGGTGGCGGCGGAAGAGGCGGAGAAGGCCATGGAGGTTCTGGGGAAAAGGACGCCGGAGAAGAGGGCGTGATCCTGGGCGAGGTCCAGGCGGGCGAAAAGGGAGTCGATGCTATGCTGAACATCGCGGTGTTGGTTTCCGGAGGCGGAACCAATCTTCAGGCGCTGATCGACGCGCAGAACCGCGGGGAGATCCCCGGCGGCCGGATCGTGCGTGATCGCCTCCCGCCCGACGCGGGCTATGCGCTGGAACGGGCGAAAAAGGCGGGGTATCCCGCTGCGGCGCCGTGGTACGCCGCCGGGATTACGCCGACCGGCCTTTGACGCCGCCCTGCTGGCACTGCTGGACCGACCACGGCGGAACTGCTTGTCCTGGCGGGCTTTATGAGCATTCTAAGCAAACCGGTGGTCAGCCGGTATGCCGGCGGATTCTCAATGTGCATCCCTCCCTGATTCCGTCCTTCTGCGGTGCCGGATTTTATGGACTGCGGGTCCATCAGGCCGCGCTGGATTACGGGGTAAAGGTCACCGGTGCAACGGTTCATCTGGTTAATGAAATCCCTGACGGCGGACGGATCCTGCTGCAAAAGGCTGTGGAGGTGCGGCCCGGCGATACGCCGGAGGCCTTGCAGCGCCGGGTTATGGAGCAAGCGGAGTGGCAGCTGCTACCGCGGGCGGTGGCGCTTTCTGCGCGGGGAAGATCCGGGTGGAAGGAAACGGAAATTAACAAATAAGACCAAATAATGATTTTATACGCTTTGGAAATGGGCAAATGGGACAATCCGATGAAGCCTGAAAGAAGAGCTCGGGCAACCTCGTATCCCGGACGGGGAATCGTCTGGGAAAAACGGACGGGAAAAAGGCGGTCATCGCCTATTTTATCATGGGCACGCAGTGAAAACAGCCGCAACCGGGTTTTGTTGCGGACGGGGATGGAATCAAGACTAAGGCGTTTGATCCGCAAAATGGTGGATCCGTCCCTGATTATTTATGCGCCGGTGAGAAGGCAGGCCCTTCCGTCACCATCGTCACCAACGGCGATCAGACCGACACCGTTACGGATTATATGAAGCAGGGGAAAAAACCTTTGAGGAGGCGCTGCGCACCCGGGAATTCGAGCCGGACGCCCCCAATTTTACTCCCCGGATCTCCGGAGCCGTGTGGGGCGAAAACGGTGGCGTTTATCTATACGCTTTCCATTTTTAAAAAGCGCCAACGGCCGTCCGGATCCTGCCTGCGCTTTTTCTATGAATACGTTCCCCTGGCCGGCATGGGGCATTTCATCCATACCTATCCAGCAGCGACGGCGATCCGCTGCCCTCCTTTGAGGGGGGAACCGGCGCCGGTGGCGGTGGAAGGCGATATCGACTGCTTTACCGGCGCGGTGTGGAGCAGCCTGAACCAGGACAACAAGGTTTCCCTGTTTGTCCGGTTTATCGATTTGGATACTGGGAAAACCGAAGACAAGAATCCTCAATAAGAAACCAATAAGGAGGAGACGGACCATGAACGAATTGTTGCTGAAATACGGCTGTAATCCCAATCAGAAGCCGTCCAAATTTTATGAAGGATGGCGGCGAGCTGCCCATCGAGGTGCTCAACGGCAAACCCGGATACATTAATTTTCTGGACGCTTTTAATGGCTGGCAGCTGGTCAAGGAGCTCAAGGCAGTCTACGGGCCTGCCGGCGGCGGCCTCCTTCAAGCACGTCAGCCCGGCGGCGCCGCCGTGGGGACTGCCTTTGTCCGATACCCTCAAGAAAATCTATTTCGTGGACGATCAGCCGCTGTCTGCGCTTGGCCTGCGCCTACGCCAAGGCGCGAGGCGCAGACCGGATGTCCTCTTTTGGCGACTGGGCCGCCTTATCCGACGTCTGCGACGACGCCGACACCGCTAGAATTTGATCCACAAGGAAGTGTCCGACGGCGTAATCGCTCCCGGCTACACGGATGAGGCGCTGGAGATTCTCAAATCCAAACGCAAGGGCAACTATAACGTGGTGCAAATCGATGAGGCTTACCGCCCGCTCAAAATGGAGCAGAAGGACGTATACGGTGTTACCTTTGAGCAGGGCCGCAATGATTTGGAAAATCGGACAGCGAAAGCGCTGCTGGAAAATATGGTGACGAAGAATAAGGAGCTGCCCGAAAGGCGAAAATCGACCTGGTGATTTCTTTGATCACGCTGAAATATACCCAATCCAATTCGGTCTGTTACGCCTTCGGCGGGCAGGCCATCGGCATAGGAGCCGGACAGCAGTCCCGCATTCACTGCACCAGACTGGCAGGCAACAAAGCGGATGTCTGGTATCTGCGGCAGCACAAAAAGTGCTGGAGCTGCCTTTTTAAAGAAAAATCCGCCGCCGCCGACCGCGACAACACTATTGACGTTTACATTTCGGACGATTACATGGACGTACTGGCCAACGGCGTTTGGGAGCAGTTCTTTACAGAGAAGCCCGAGCCGCTGACCCGGGAGGAAAGAACGGCCTGGCTGGACACCATGACCGGCGTATCCTGGGCTCTGACGCGTTCTTCCCCTTTGGCGACAACATCGAGCGGGCGCATAAGAGCGGCGTAGAATACATCGCCGCAACCCGGCGGTTCTATCCGGGACGATCATGTAATCGATACCTGCAACAAATACGGAATTGCCATGGCGTTCACCGGTATTCGTCTGTTCCATCACTAATCGGCGGGAGGAAGCAGCATGAAAGTTTTAGTAGTTGGTTCCGGCGGCCGGGAGCACGCAGTGGTTAAAAAGCTGGCAGAAAACCCGGAGATCGAACGCATTTACTGTGCACCCGGGCAACGGCGGCATCAGCGTGCAGGCCACGCCGGTGGATATAAAGGCCATCGATGCGGAGGGCATGGTTGCCTTTCGAAAAAAGAGGGCATCGATTTCGCAGTGGTCACCCCGGATGATCCACTGGTGCTGGGAATGGGCCGACGCGATGGAAGAAGCGGGCATCGCCGCCTTTGGCCCCAAGCGGCGGCGCCCTGATCGAGGGCAGCAAGGTGTTTGCCAAAATCCTGATGAAAAAATACGGCATTCCCACCGCAAAATATGAGGTGTTCGACGATCCTGGCAAAGTAGCTGGAATATATAGCGGGAGAACTGTTTCCCGGCGGTCATTAAGGCTGATGGACTGGCGCTGGGCAAAGGCGTTGGTCTTATTGCCAAGAATCTGGAAGAGGCCAAAGAGGCCGTTCAGAGCCATTATGGAGGATAAAATCTTCGGCAAAAGCGGCAACCAGGTGGTAGTAGAGGAGTTTTTGACCGGCAAAGAGGTGTCGGTGCTGGCCTTTACCGATTCCCACACGGTGTCGCCCATGGTGTCGTCCATGGACCATAAGCGGGCCTTCGACGATAACGACGAGGGACCCAACACCGGCGGTATGGGTACCATTGCCCCCAGCCCCTACTATACGGCGGACGTGGCCAAACGCTGCATGGAAGAAATCTTCCTGCCCACCGTGGAAGCGATGAAAAAAGAGGGCTGCCCCTTTAAAGGATGCTTGTACTTCGGCATGATTTTGACGCCGAACGGCCCGAAAGTGATCGAATACAACTGCCGGTTCGGCGATCCGGAAACGCAGGTGGTGCTTCCCAGCGGAAGGATGGCCGGTTTGTCACTGCGGGCGGCCGGGTGCTGGGGTGACAGCTTATGGCCGACACCCTGGAGGCGGCGCTGGAAACGGCATATGAAGCGGTGGGGACATTCATTTTGAAAATGTCCATTACCGCAAAGACATCGGATTGATTCGCTGAATCGAAAAGAACAGGCTCCGCTCTTTCCGGAAGAGGGCCTGTTTTTTGGGTACGCGAATTTGCTGTATATTTTTCCATTGCAGAGTCAGGGTGGATATTGATTTTATCTTTGGCAAGAATAAAGAGGCGCGGACAGGAACAAAGTGAAAAGTGCCTCATA
>VOFE01000919.1_pt1 | contig 20114 bp, 24 predicted proteins | sample 5384071 | NCBI WGS metagenome assembly VOFE01 (sample SAMN12384724, study PRJNA508395) | human gut metagenome | isolation source: healthy gut D | host: Homo sapiens
GACGGGAGTAGTAACTGTGCAATCGGTGACTGAAATGTCCGCAATAAGGACAGGAAGCCCCCTTGCCAGCCGTATGTAAAAAGACCGTCAATGAGCCAACAGCTTCAGAGATACCATCTTGTTGCAGATTATCGTAGCCAAGACTGAATCTGAAATCATGGAATAATCCCCTATTTGTAGGAGTATTTTCTTTTTTTGATGTATATTTGTACGTTGTAGATATGGCTTGTTGCATTGTACTCTTAATGATGTGGTGTCTTTAAAGTTACTAAAAAGCAAACATATCTACAACTTTTTATAGGATTAAGAAAGAAGAAGAGGGAAACCGTCGAAATAAAAAAGAGATTACCAGTCTGGCAAGGTGAGTCCTGTGCCAAATTTGACGAAGCAAATCGAAATGGAAACCAAAGCACAGTCCAAAAATGAGAGAATGCCTTTTAGTGATAAAAATATGTGCAGAAACAGAAGGTGATATGAAGCGGCCTTTTTCCGCAAAGACGGAATAACGACCATTACAACGGAATTGTGATGATTCAGGTGAATAACTTATCCGGGAATATGGAAGCGGATGAGGTGAAAGAGCGGGTAAAGGAGCTTCCGCAGACTTACTTAGCTTTCACCGGTTCTTCCGGAAAGTCTGTGAAAGTATGGGTACGTTTTACTTATCCCAATGACCTTTTACCGGAAACCCGTGAACAGGCAGAGCTTTTCATGCGCATGCCTATCGGTTGGCAGTGAAATTCTATCAGCCACAACTTCCTTTTGATATCGAACTGAAAGAACCTTCGTTGGAGCAATATTGTCGTTTGACTTTTGATCCGGATTTGTATTTTAATCCCGAAGCGATGCCTATTTATATGAAACAACCTGTGGCTATGCCGGGCGAAACCACTTATCGTGAACGGGTGCAAACGGAAACTTCACCATTGCAACGGCTTGCACCGGGGTATGAAAGATGTGATGCGCTTTCTGTTCTTTTTGAAGCAGCCTTCGCACGTGCACTGGATGAGGAGGATGGTTATCAACCGGAAGAAGGTGATAAACAGTCTTTGTTGATAAATCTGGCCGGGTATTGTTTTCGCGCCGGTATTCCTGAAGAAGATACGGTGCGATGGTGTCGGGCGCATTATCGTTTGCCAAAAGATGATACATTGGTTCGGGGGACTGTACGGAAATGTATATCGGACTTCAGAGGGATTTGCAGTAAGAGCAGCCTGTTGCCGGAACAATTATTTGTCATGCAGATGGATGAGTTTATGAAACGGCGTTATGATTTTCCGTTTCAACCAGTTGACATCACAAGTGGAATGTCGTGAACGGAATCAGCTTTAATTTTATTTTCATCCGGTGGATAAACGGTTGATGGCAAGTATTGCAATGAATGCACATTATGAGGGGCTTAAGCTGTGGGATAAAGACGTGGTACGTTACCTGAATTCGGATCATGTACCGGTTTATCAACCTATCGAGGAATTTCTTTATGACCTTCCTCGTTGGAACGGTAAGGATTATATTGGCAATTTAGCCAAACGGGTTCCTTGTGACCATCCTTATTGGACTCAATTGTTTCGTCGTTGGTTTCTTAGTATGGTCGCACATTGGCGTGGGATGGGTAAGAATCATGCGAATAGCACTTCGCCTATATTGATAGGCCCACAAGCTTATCGTAAGTCTACATTTTGCCGCTTGATCTTACCACCATGTTTACAGGCTTATTATACGGATAGCATTGATTTCAGCCGGAAACGGGATGCCGAGTTATACTTGAATCGCTTTTTATTGATTAATATGGATGAGTTCGATCAGATTGGCATCAATCAGCAGTCTTTCCTCAAGCATATTCTGCAAAAGCCCGTTGTCAACACACGACGTCCGAATGCTTCGGCTGTGGAGGAATTGCGTCGGTATGCCTCTTTTATAGGAACGAGTAATCATAAAGATTTGCTGACGGATACTTCCGGTAGTCGCCGTTTTATCGGTGTTGAGGTGACTGGAGTGATTGATGTGGTCCGCCCTATTGATTATGAGCAGTTATATGCACAGGCAATGGCTGCATTGCGGAGTAATGGCGCTATTGGTTTGATGAAAAAGAACGGCGATTATGACGGGAGGCTAACCGGGAGTTTGAGCAGTCGCCGGCAATCGAGCAGTTGTTCCAGGTGTATTACCGGGTAGCGGAAGAGGAAGAAGAGGGAGAATGGTTACTTGCTGCAGATATACTTCAGCGGATACAAAAGGCAAGTAAAATGAAGATTTCTTCCGGACAGGTTAATTATTTCGGGCGTATTTTGCAGAAGCTGGGAGTAAAGTCATTCAGGAAAACACGCGGGTTTATTATCATGTGGTGGCTGTTGGGCAAGGGTGATGATGAAATAATGTACACGAGATGGCATTTTATTATTTTATAATAATTATCTTTTGCGTAATAACGTGAGATGTATGAAGACTATGATAAGAAATCCTTTTATAACAAGCGGATATGTCTCTTCTGATTATTTTTGTGATCGCCGTTTTTGAGAGCGAACAGTTGGTGCGCGAGGTGATGAATGGGAATAATTTGGCTCTTGTCTCTACCGGCGAATGGGAAAAACAGGGCTGATCCGTCATTGCTTTCAGTTTCCTGAAATTAAACAGGGTTACTATACCTTTTTTATTGATATATATGATAGCCGTTCATTGCGTGATTTGGTCTTTGCACTTAGTAAAGAGATTTTGGAAGTACTGAAACCTATGGGGAAGAAAGCTTTGCATGGCTTTTTGGGAATGTGTAAAATCTTTGCAGGCTAGTATCTCTTTTGATGTGAATGGTATGCCTTCTTTGAATCTGGGATTAGGAGATATACAAGCTCCGGCTACTACGCTTGATGAAATCTTCCGGTATTTAGAGCAAGCGGATAAGCCTTGTTTGATTGCTATTGATGAATTTCAGCAGATTACTGGATATGTGGAGAAAAATGTAGAGGCTACTCTCCGGACTTATGTGCAGCATTGTAATAATGCGCGTTTCATTTTGCCGGGAGCCAGCGTCATGTGATGGGGAATATGTTTTTGACGCCTTCCAGACCTTTTTATCAAAGTGTGTCAATGATGCATTTGGAAAGTATTCCTTTAGAAGAATATATTCGTTTTGCAAGTATGCATTTCAAACGTGCAGGCAAAGAAATGGAGAGGAAAGTGCTGTTACCACAGTTTATCAACAGTTTGAAGGAGTCACATGGTATATACAAAAGTATTGAATACACTTTATGATATGACCCCGGAGCACGGAGTCTGTAAAGTGGAAATGGTGTCAGGCGCTATTCGGCAGATTATTGATTCATTCAGATATACTTATTCGGAAATTCTTTTCGTTTGCCGGAGAAAACAAAAGGAACTGCTAATTGCTATCACTAAAGAAGGAAGGGCTAAAGCTGTCACTTCCGGTGCTTTCATTAAGAAAATACAGACTGGCTTCTGCTAGTTCAGTCCAGGCAGCGCTGAAAGGACTGCTGGAAAAGGATTTTGTGACCCAGGAAATGGGAATTTGTCAAATATATGATCGTTTCTTGGGAATTTGGCTGAAAGAGAATTATTGATTCATATTTCATTTATTGAAAGGGCTTTTCGATAAATCGCGTTAATAATTAATAGAAACTGCTGCCTGTTAATCTGTTTTATTGTATCTTTGCGGTCTTAACTTTTTTAATGGTAAATAATGAAGGAATTTCTACAACTAATGCGACGCTTTGTGTCGCCTTATAAGAAGTATATATCGGCTGGGCTATTGTGCTGAATATTTTGTCTGCTGTATTCAACGTAGTTCTCATTTACTTTCCTGATTCCTATCTTGAGTATTCTGTTTAAAACAGAAGGAGCGGATAAAGGTGTACCATTTTATGGAATGGGGTAGTGGCGATTTAGCAGATGTTGCCAAGAATAACTTCTATTATTACATCTCTCAGATGATTGTGGATAATGGTCCTACTGTAGCCCTTATCTTTTTGGGATTATTCCTGATGGTGATGACATTGTTTAAAACCGGTTGTTACTTTGCTTCTTCAGCCGTGATGATTCCATTACGTACAGGAGTGGTACGTGATATTCGTATTATGGTGTATGCTAAGGTAATGCGTCTGCCGATGTCTTTTTTCTCTGAAGAAAGAAAGGGAGATATCATAGCTCGTATGAGTGGTGACGTGGGAGAGGTTGAAAACTCCATTACTAGTTCGTTGGATATGTTGATGAAGAGTCCGATTCTGATTATTATATATTTTGTGACATTGGTTACGGTTAGTTGGCAGTTGACTCTTTTTACTATCATTGTATTACCGGGAATGGGTTGGTTGATGGGAGTCGTCGGAAGAAAACTGAAACGTCAATCACTGGAAGCACAGGCTAAGTGGAGTGATACGATGTCACAATTAGAAGAAACACTGGGAGGCTTGCGCATCATCAAGGCTTTTATTGCGGAAGATAAAATGATTAACCGCTTCACCAAATGTAGCAACGAGCTCCGGGATGCGACAAACAAGGTTGCTATACGTCAGGCTATGGCTCATCCGATGAGTGAGTTCTTAGGAACGATTTTGATTGTAGCTGTATTGTGGTTTGGAGGTACATTGATTTTAGGAAAGAATGCAACCATCGATGCTCCTACATTCATTTTCTATATGGTTATCTTATATAGTGTAATCAATCCATTGAAAGACTTTGCTAAAGCGGGATACAACATTCCGAAAGGGTTGGCTTCCATGGAACGTGTGGACAAAATCCTGAAGGCAGAGAATAAGATTAAGGAAATTCCGAATCCGAAACCGTTGAAAGGTTTGAATGATAGAATCGAATTTAAAGATATCTCTTTCAGCTATGATGGTAAAAAAGAGAGGTGTTGAAGCATGTAAACCTGACAGTTCCCAAAGGAAAAACAATCGCACTGGTTGGTCAATCGGGATCCGGTAAATCTACATTAGTCGATTTGTTGCCGCGTTACCACGATGTGCAGGAAGGTGCTATTCTGTTTAATGACACCTTCTATAACAATATTACTTTTGGTGTAGAGAATGCCACTATGGAGCAAGTAATAGAAGCTGCCAAGATAGCGAATGCACATGATTTCATTATGGAAACGGAAAAAGGATATGACACGATGATTGGTGATCGTGGAGGGCGTTTGTCCGGTGGTCAGCGTCAGAAGTGATGCGGCGCATTATGGACGAAGGGCATGAAGTTGCTGCGCATGGATGTGACCATTGGCAGCCACAGGCTTCGGATGTCAGTCGTTCAAAAGAAATTCTGGAACGCCTTACCGGCAGGATGATACAAGGTTATCGCCAGCCGCGTATGTTCCCCGTATCAGATACGGAACTTGAACGAATGGGGTATGTGTACAACTCCTCACTGAATCCCGCATTTATCCCCGGAAGATATATGCATTTGTCGGAGCCCCGTACCTGCTTTATGACGGGTAAGTTACTTCAGATTCCGGCTTCTGTAACTCCGTGGATTCGTTTCCCGCTATTCTGGTTGTCTTGTCATAATCTGCCGATGTGGCTGTATCAACTCCTGGTAAACCGGGTATTGAAGCATGACGGATATTTTGTGACTTATTTCCACCCGTGGGAATTCTACCCGTTGGGTGAACACCCTGAATTTAAAATGCCTTTTATCATCCGCAACCATTCCGGCAAAGGAATGGAGGAACGTTTGGATATGCTTATCCGCAACCTGAAAGAAAAAAGGATATGCTTTTATGACTTACTCGGAGTTTGCGCAGATAAAACTGGCTGAACTAAATAAACCGGACGAAAAATGATTAAATTGGCTATTGTATCCCCCTGTTATAATGAGGAGGAAGTGTTGGAAGATTCAACCACCCGTTTGACAGCTTTGTTTGATGACTTGGTGGCGAAAAAAAAAGATCAGCGCCGACAGTTTTGTGCTTTTTGTGAATGATGGCAGTAAAGATCGTACATGGAGCATTATTAAGAAATTGCACGGGACGAATCCTTATATAAAAGGAATGAACCTGGCTCGCAACGTGGGACATCAGTATGCTATCATGGCCGGTATGATGACCGCTAAAGATTGGAGCGATGCCGTTATTACCATTGATGCCGATTTGCAGGATGATCTGAATGCGATTGAGGAGATGATCGATGCTTATACACAAGGATATGATGTCGTATATGGAGTGAAAGTATCTCGTCAGGCAGACCCCGTGTTGAAACGTCTTTCTGCAACCGCTTTTTATAAATTACAGCACAGGATGGGAGTGGAGACTATCTACAATCATGCGGATTTTCGTTTTCTAAGCCGGAGAGTACTGGAACAGCTGTCTCATTATCAAGAACGTAATGTCTATCTGCGTGGTATTATCCCGTTGCTGGGTTTCCCTTCTACTACGGTAGATGATGTGATCCGGGAACGGACAGCCGGAACTTCCAAATATACAGTGAGAAAGATGTTCAGTCTGGCTTTGGACGGAATAACCTCTTTCTCGGTAAAGCCCATTTACGGAATTGTTTATCTGGGAGGTATCTTTGTTTTTATCAGTATTTTGATTGGAATCTATGTTCTTTACGCATTGATTTCGGGTACTGCGGAACATGGCTGGGCCTCTTTGATGTTGTCTATCTGGTTTGTTGGCGGGGTTGTTTTATTATCCATAGGAGCTGTCGGACTGTATATTGGCAAGATTTATAAAGAGGTAAAACGTCGTCCGCTCTATAATGTGGAAGAAGTGTTGTACGATGATCAGAATAAGTAAGGCTATACTTGAGAAGCATCCGGATTGGCGGGATAAGTTCTGGCAATTCGTTCGTTTCGGAGTTGTCGGCACTATATCTTCAGCCATTCATTACGGAGTGTATTGTCTGGTTTTACTGGTTGCGAATGCCAATATCTCCTTTACGGCTGGTTATGCTGTAGGATTTGTCTGCAACTACTTCCTGACTACTTTCTTCACCTTTCGTTCCAGACCATCCTCGCATAATGCGATCGGCTTTGGTTTTAGTCATCTGATTAATTACCTGCTTGAGATCGGCTTACTGAATCTCTTCCTCTGGATAGGGGCGGGTGAACTGCTTGCACCGATATTGGTAATGATTATCGTGGTGCCTATCAATTTCCTAATTCTTCATTTCGTTTATATCTACAAAGGGAGAAAATAATTTTATTAAATCTCTTTCATTTAATTCATAAAAAGAAAAGGCTATTATGAAACGTTTTCTAAATCTTATTGTATATATACTTTCGATACATATTTCGGCTTTGCTGATCGCAGGACTGTTTCGCCTGGTACTTTTTATCTCATCCTATCATCAATTGACTTCTGAAGCCTTGTCGGATAAGAGCCTTTCAATGCTTGCTTTTGTACATGGTGTCTGGTTTGATAATGTGATAGGCTGTTACATCCTTCTGTTGCCTCTGGTGGTTGCGGTAGTGTGTGGAGTTTGCAACTATTATGGGAAAGCGTTGTTTCGTTTCTTTACGATCTTTTTCAGTGTCTTTTATGGATTGGTTTATTTAATCAGTGCGTCGGACATTCCTTATTTTGCCTATTTCTTTAAGCATATCAATTCTTCCATATTCGAATGGTTCGGTTATGCGGGAACTACCGCCGGAATGATATTGGGGGAAAGTGCCTATTACTTGTCCATCGGATTATTCCTGCTCTTCTTGGCCGGGTTCATAGTATGGCTTATCTATCTGTCGCGTTATTTCCATCATCGTAGCCTTACCATTTCCGCTCCGTTTCCTTATTGGAAGCGAGGAGGGGCGGTTCTGGTCGGAGCTTGCTTAATCGGCCTCTGCATCTTTGGAATTCGGGGGCGTACAGGTTATAATCCGATCAAAGTGAGTGCGGCATATTTCTGTCAGGATGCTTTTCTGAATCAATTGGGAGTAAGTCCGACTTTTAATCTGTTGACGAGTGTGATGGATGATATGCGTCCTGAAAATAAATATTTGCATCTGATGGATGAACAGGAAGCCATCACCAAGGCGCAAGCTCTGCTCAACCGTCCGGGAGATGCGAATGTTTCCCCGTTGGCTGTTTACAGGCGTGCTGCAAAAGCGGATAGCGTGCAACAACGCCGTCCTAATGTCGTCTTGATTATGATGGAGTCTATGTCCGCCAAGTTTATGAAGCATTTCGGGCAATCGGAGACTTTGACTCCTTTCCTGGATAGCCTGTATACCCGTTCTATCAGTTTCCGCAATTTCTATTCGGCAGGAATCCATACGAACCATGGTTTGTATGCCACCTTGTATTCTTTTCCGGCTATGATGAAACGGAACCTGATGAAAGGCTCTGTCATTCCCCGCTATTCGGGACTGCCTACCGTACTGAAAGAAAACGGCTATTACAACCTTTTCTTTATGACGCATGAAGGGCAGTATGATAATATGAACGCTTTCTTCCGGACGAACGGCTATGATGAAGTGTTTTCACAAGAAGACTATCCGGCTGATAAGGTTGTGAATAGCTTTGGAGTGCAGGATGATTTCTTGTATGACTATGCAATTCCGGTATTGAATCAGCGGGCTGCCACCGGACAACCGTTTTTTGCTACTTTACTGTCCATCAGTAATCATCCGCCGTATGTGATACCTCCTTTCTTCCATCCGAAAACAAGTGAACCGGAGATGCAGATCGTTGAGTATGCGGATTGGGCTTTGCGTCAGTTCTTTGAAGAGGCGCGTAAACAACCCTGGTTTGATAATACGATATTCGTATTGGAAGGGGATCATGGCAAACTGGTGGGAGACGCCGAATGTGAACTGCCGGAATCTTATAATCATATTCCACTGATGATTTACTCCAACCGTATTCAGCCGGAAGAGAAAACTGCATTTGGCGGTCAGGTAGATATACAGCCAACAATATTAGGGCTGTTGAATATTGATTATCTACAGAATAATTTTGGAGTGGACTTGCTGAAGGAAGAACGTCCCTGTATGTTCTATACTGCTGACAATATGATTGTGGGACGCAATGACACGTTACTCTACCTTTATAATTACGAGACTCAGCAGGAACTTACTTATGATATCGGTAACGGCAAATTGAATGCTGTTCCGATGGATGATAGCTTTTTGCCTTTAAAAGAATATAGTTTTTCCATGCTCCAATCGGCGGAGTTCCTTGTGAAGCATGGAAAAACGCTTAATTCTATACCTTTTACTCAACAATAGGAGTCGTTTCGGTATTTTCAGGCTGTTGCTTTTTAATGAACTTGTATACTTTGGCTATTTGCCGGAGTACTCGTTTAGGGGATTCATATACCTCCTCAAACTGATACCCTTCTTTCTCGAATTCGGGAAGATATTTCTCTGCATCATTCGTGCCGATTAACAAGAAACCTTCCGAAGGACGTTTCTCATAGAAGTTGTCGAGACGATTGTGCAGATAGAAATTGAGTTCGAAATAATGTACGGGGTCACCTGCTGCATGCAGACTTTCTTCAATGAATTCGTACATCGTTCCTTCGCTTTCCGGCGCAACCTTTTCTATTTCTGTAGCGATGAATTTGACCGACTTCGAATTTAATGCTGCCGGCTGATAAGCACCGTCAATGCAAGGTATAATCCCATTGTAAGCACAACGAGAGCGTATAGGAAACGGTTGTTCAATGCATTTTTCCGTTGATAGAACCACCAGTAGATACCGAGAATGGTAGGAATGGCAATCAGGAATAAGGCCCTGCTCCGCTGATATTCTGTATTGCACGCATGAAATTAATATTGTCCTGCGCGTGACGACCCTGGAAGATTGTTTCAGGGATGAGCCCGCATTTTAATACAATGAAGCAAGTGAACAGCAACAGGCTGATTACCGCAAGAATACTTCCATATACTTTGATGACTTTGGATTGCTTCTTGACCAGATAAAATAGATATTTGGCAAGGAAATAAGCAATGAAAGGATAGATAGGCATCAGATAGACGCTACGTTTGCTCTGCGGAATACAGTAGAAAACGAAGATGACGACAATACTGGTGAAAGAGAATAAATCCACCGGATCCATATTCTTTATCCAAGCAGTGAAACGTTTCCACCAAGCGGCAGGCTGGATATTGAATTTATGGTAAGTCAGGCTGAACAGAGAGAGTACGATTAACAGTGTCCAGGGAACGTATCCGGCAAACAAGGTCACAAAATTATAGTGCCAGGGGTTCACGCATGAATTGTAACTCATGGTATTAGTCATACGACCGAAGTTTTCTTCCATAACTAATGCCAGGAACTCTTCTCCACCTTGTTGGTAAGCAGCGACATACCAGCAGAAAGGCAGGATGAGTGAAAGAATGGCCCAGGCGGAAAGTAACAAGAATGCTTTGAAGAAGTTGACACCCCGGAGTAACAAGAATATGCCTACAACTAAGCATGGAATGATAGTACCTACCGGTCCTTTAGTCAGTGTGCCGCAGCTCATCAGGAGAATGGCCAGCCAGGGAATACCTTTAAGTCCCTTCTCATACCATTTGTAGAGACAATACAGAGCGCCAACGGTGAGCGCTGTCAATACCATGTCCACCCGGCAGTTGGCTCCGGCCCGGTGTAATTCGAAATTAGTCAGGGTAATAAAGGCGGCCAATAACGCCAGTTGCACTCCTTTTCTTTTGGCAAAGAACAGAAAGCCGCAGAGAGTCATGGCGATCAAGGCGATGGCAGACGGCAAGCGGGAGGTCATTTCTGTGACTTGCCCTCCGTTTACTGCTGCCGAAACAGCAGCGATGCTCCAATGGAAGAAAGGCGGTTTGTAAGCCATTTCTCCTCCGTTGTTTCTGGGTAAAATCCAGTTTCCGCTATCCAGCATGGAGTAGGAGACAATAGATTCGCGAGGCTCCCCTTTCGTGTGGTACTCCGATAAGCCGAGGAAAGGCAGGATAGTAACTACGCAAATGACTAATAACAGCCAGAAAGCTTTGTTTGAAGTCAATGTTTTCATCTTTTCTTATGATTGAAATTTATGTTCTTTTATTTTCTGCCGAAGTCGGCCGGAATTTCTCCCCATTCTTTCGTTTCCCATTTTAGGATGCGAGTGGTATACGTATTTCCCTGCAACCATTTTTCTGCCCGTTCGATCAATAAAAACAGTTCTTCCGTTTCCGGAGTGCGGGGGAGCTTGGTTTTGCACTTCTTCTGTCGCACCCAGCTGATGGCATTCGCGCTGTCACTGTAAATGGGCATATCGAAACCTTTCTTTTTCAGCAACGCCAACCCGTGTACGATGGCTAGAAACTCGCCGATATTATTCGTGCCTTTCATCGGGCCGAAATGAAAAATCTCCTGACGGCTGGCAATGTGTACGCCGCGATATTCCATCGGTCCCGGATTACCGCTACAGGCTGCATCGACAGCCAGGCTATTGTCGATCACACAAGAAGGTAAAGTATCCGAAGAAGGTTTAGGACCTCCTGATTTAGCCTTTGCATTCTTGCCGATATAAGCATAGGGAGACATTGTCAACGCGCGTTCCGCTTCTTCGCGCGTATCAAATGATTTGTATTTGGCAGCTTCATATCCTTTGATTTGAAGTTGGCAGTCTGTCCAGGAAGTATAAACTCCGGGGGTGACACCTTCCCATACTACATAAAATTTCTGTTTAGCCATTTTTTTCTGACGATAATTTTAGATAGTCAATGAATTGACGCTGCGAAGGTACAAATATATTCTCTAACTGAACAAGTTAGGGGGCTACTTGTTATAAAAAAAAAAGAGAGTTTTAAGAATATAAAATAAGAAAGGAACTATTATGGAAAGATCTTTTAGTGAAGCTTTGAAACAACGTCGAACTTACTATTCAATTACTAATCAGTCACCTATATCCGATCAGGAGATCGAATGTATCGTTAATATGACCGTGCGCCACGTACCGTCGGCATTCAATTCGCAATCTACCCGTGTGGTGCTCCTGTTGGGAGAATCGCATAAGAAATTGTGGCAGATCGTGAAAGATGCATTGAAGAAGATTGTGCCGGCTGAAGCGTTTGTCAAGACAGAGGAGAAGATAGATCATTCCTTTGCCTGTGGGTATGGCACTGTATTGTTCTTTGAGGATCAAAAGGTAGTGAAAGGACTTCAGGAGGCTTTCCCGTCTTATCAGGAGAACTTCCCGGGATGGTCATTGCAGACTTCTGCCATGCACCAGCTGGCTATCTGGGTGATGCTTGAGGATGTAGGTTTCGGAGCATCGCTGCAACACTATAACCCGTTGATTGATGAAGAAGTGCGCCGTGCATGGGATTTGCCGGAACATTGGCATTTGATTGCGGAAATGCCGTTCGGACTTCCTCTTGGCAAACCGGGTGAAAAAGAATTTCAGCCGCTTGAAGAACGGGTGAGAATCTTTAAATAAATCGGGAATGAAGAATGAATAATGAAGAATTGGATGGCATAATGGCTAAAATTCTTTATTCTTCATTCTTCATTCTTCATTAAATGATTAATTTTGTGAGCAAAATTAATCATTTATGGTTCGTATCTTCCTTACCGGCTATATGGGTGCCGGAAAAACGACGCTGGGTAAGGCATTTGCCCGGCAGATGGATATACCGTTCGTTGATCTGGACTGGTATATTGAAGAGCGTTTTCACAAAACCGTTGGAGAATTATTCATTGAACGAGGCGAAACAGGATTCAGGGAGCTGGAGAGAAATATGCTCCATGAAGTAGCTGAGTTTGAGAATGTGGTAATTTCGACGGGGGGTGGAGCGCCTTGTTTTTATGATAATATGGATTTTATGAACCGGACCGGAAAGACTGTTTTTCTGGAGGTGCATCCGGATGTGTTGTTCAGGCGCTTGCGTGTGGCTAAACAACAACGTCCTATTCTTCAGGGTAAAGAGGATGAAGAACTGAAAGCGTTCATTGTTCAGGCACTCGAGAAGCGTGCTCCTTTTTATCACCAGGCACAATATATCTTTAATGCAGACGAACTGGAAGACCGTTGGCAGATTGAAACATCGGTGCAACGTTTGCGACAACTTTTGGGATTGTAGAAGTAACAGTCGTTATATTTTGTGTAATCGTCATTTGGAAAGCTGTGGAATGTGTGTAATTTGTGCCTGATAATGAATGATTATTGGGAGGAATTTTACTGTATTCAGAAATCAGGTAGTTGTAATGTTCTCTTTTTGTTGGAACTTCGTTTTTTTTGAGACTCTTGTTTGTGCATTCGGTCAATATTTGTACCTTGCACTCGTTATGAGATTTTTATTGACTAGTAACACAAAATTAAGGTAAAGTTCTATATCATGAAAACTTTAAAAGAGAAATTTGGGGAGTTATCCGCTAAAATAAAAGCATCCGGACAGCCTGCAAGGGTATGGTTTCCACAGTATACACCGGCTTCATTATTAAGTGCGGAAAACTGGTGGGAAGCATTGGCTGTATGTGAATATGCTTTGGACACAAAAGAAGACGAGAAATTAACAGAAGATTTTTTTTGAACTGATATTCAGTGCTTTTGACTGTAACGTAGAGGTCGATCTCAACGCAGAAGAATATGAATTCTGGTGGGAGAAGGTAATGCAGGTATGCGACCGTGTAGCTGTGTTTAGCGGTGCGGGATGGGCACAGAAGGGTGCGCAATATTCCGAAGCCCGTTATGGAAAGCGGGACATGAGTTATTTGTTTCCGTATTACGAGAAAGCTGCCGATATGGGTTGGGCTGAAGCGGAAGCAACTGTTGCCTATTGGCGATACATGGGATTCTATTGCGAGCAAAATAAAGAAGAGGGCGAACGACGTTTTGCCGCTCTCACTTCTCCCGAAGCTATTTTATGGGGAAAACATTATCGTGCTTTTGCCGAAGAATTTGCAGGGGATAAAGCAAAGGCATTACAGATACGGAATGAACTGCTTGCCGAACTGCCTGAAGGTGAACGTTTGCGTGCTCATGTATATGCAGCGTTGGGGGATGCGCTCGACAGGGCGGAAGGTAACGTGGCAGAGGAAGCTGCTTATTACGAAAAAGCCCTGGAAATAGTTCCCAATCTTTATAGTCTTAAAAATCTGGCTACGCTTTATTTTCGTTATCCGGAACTGAATAAACCGAAAGAACTGAGCTTCGAACTTTGGGAAAAGGCCTGGCATGCCGGTGTGTGGTCTGCCGCCAATTTCCTGGGATATAACTATCAGGGAGGAGGAATGGCTGGATATGCCTAAGGCGATTGAATGGCTGGAAAAGGGCATGCTTTATTGTGAACCCTACAGTGCGTATGAACTGGCATTGATCTACCTGTATAATGATGAATATAAGGACGTGGAACGCGGACTGATGTGTCTGAACCGCTGCGTGGAGGATGATTATATACAAGGTATCGAAGGACTGGTCAATATTTATTTCAACGGTGATTTGGTGCCGGAAGACATGAATCGCGCGAAAGAGTTGTTGGAGAAAGCCATTGAATTGGGTTCGGGAAGTGCAGCTTATCGTCTAGGCTGGATGTATGAACGTGGCTTCTTGTCTGAAGAACCGGATTATGTGAAGGCTTTAGAGTTTTATGAAAAAGCGGCTTCACTGAATAATGCCGATGGGTATTGCCGTGTGGCTCTTTATCTGGCTAATGGATATAGCGGTGTGAAGGACCCTGTAAAATCAAGGGAATATTATGAAAAAGCGGCCGAACTGGGTGCTTGCTTTGCCCTTTAGTGGAACTGGCATTCTTATATGAGAATGGCGATGGAGTGGAGAAGAATTATGAAAAGTCATTTGAACTGATTAGTAGGGCTGCCGGACAGGGTTATCCTTATGCAATGTTCCGTGTAGGTCTTTATATGGAAAAAGGTGTTCTTGGTGAAGCAAAACCGGAAGAGGCGTTCGCTTGGTATACAAAGGCGGCAGAAGCGGATGATAATGATGCGATCTTTGCTCTGGGACGCTGTTATAAAGAAGGAATCGGAACGGCAGAAGACTGGGATAAGGCACTCGAATGGTTTAGTAAAGGGGCGGAAAAGAATGAAGCCCGTTGTCTGACGGAACTGGGGATGGCTTATGAGAATGGTAATGGCGTGGAAGAGAATCCACAAAAGGCAGTGGAATATATGATGAAGGCTGCTGAATAGGATTATGGCTATGCCCAGTTTAAGATGGGAGACTATTATTTCTTCGGTTGCGGTCCCTGTCTGGAAGACAATAAAAAGGCTATGGAATGGTATGAAAAAGGCAGTGGCTAATGAGATTCCGATGGCTATGTTGCGTATGGGTGAGTATTATCTGTATGACTATGACAGCCTGAATGAGTCGGAAAAGGCTTTTGCCTATTTCAAGAAAGCTGCCGAATACGAGTGGTATAGCGAAGGATTGGGTATCTGTTATGAAATGGGTATCGGAGTGGAAGATAATGAAACGGAAGCCTTTAAATATTATACACTGGCTGCGGATAATGGAAATACGATGAGTATGTATCGTACCGGACTTTGCTATTATAACGGAGTAGGTGTGAAACAGAACTATGCCGAAGCTTACCGCTGGTTTACGGATGCGGCAGGGAATGAAAATATTGCTGCGACTTATTATCTCGGTAAGATGATGATGTATGGCGAAGGTTGTACTCCTGATCCGGAAGCTGCGGTGCAATGGCTGCTGAAAGCTGCTGAAAAAAATAGCGACAAAGCGCAATTTGAACTTGGAAATGCCTATCTGACAGGAAATGGCGTGGAAGAAAACGATGAAATTGCAATGGAGTGGTTCGAAAAGGCCGCAGAGAATGGCAATGAGAAAGCTCTTAAAATTACCGGAAGGAGGAGAAAGTAAAAGAGGAACATGGAAAAAGAAGGGAATAATCTGTTTCAGGTCAATCTTAAAGGTATGATTGCCCTGTTATCAGAGCACATTTATAGTAACCCGAATACTTTTGTTCGCGAACTGTTGCAGAATTGCGTAGATGCCATCACGGCACTACGCAATATCGACGAGAATTATAAAGGTCGTATCGATGTCTTTCTGAATGAAGACAAAACGGTGGTGTTCAGGGATAATGGAGTCGGACTGAAAGAAGAGGAAGTTTATCGTTTTCTGACGGTTATCGGAGAGAGCTCAAAGCGGGATACTCCCGATGCGGACGATTTTATCGGAAGGTTCGGTATCGGATTGTTATCTTGTTTTGTGGTGACCAATGAAATCACCGTAGAGAGTCGTTCTGCAATGGGCGGACAGCCTGTTTGCTGGTGTGGAAAAGTGGATGGGACGTATCAGCTGACTTTATCGGACGAAGAACGGCCTATCGGGTCGCAGGTGGTGTTGCATCCGAAAGGAGACTGGATGCATCTTTTTGAATATGAAACATTTAAGAAGATACTGGTCGGTTACGGAGAAATGCTGCCGTATCCTATCTATCTGCATTATCAGGGGAAGAGGAGTTGGTAAATACGCCTTCGCCTGTATGGCTTGACCCGAAGGCGACTCGCAAGGAGTTGCTGGATTATGGGGCAAAAGTATTCCAGTCGTCTGCTCTTGATGCTTTCCGGATCTATACTGAAAGCGGCAAGGTGGAAGGGGTGCTTTATGTCCTGCCTTTCCGAACACAATTTTCAGTACGCAATTCTCATAAGGTCTACCTTAAACGTATGCTGTTGAGTGAGGATGATTGCAATCTGTTGCCGTCGTGGGCTTTCTTTATCCGTTGTCTGGTGAATGCGGACGGGTTGCTGTCTACCGCTTCCCGGGAGTCTTTGGTGAGTAATGACCAACTGAAAGATGCCCGGAAAGAGATCGGGGTGGCTATCAAGGATTATCTGCGGGGATTGGTGCAGAATGACCGAGCCATGTTCAACCGGATCTTGGATGTTCATCACTTCCATATCAAGGCGATTGCTTCGGAAGACAATGAATTGCTTCGTTTGTTTATGGATTATCTTCCTTTTGAAACCAATAAGGGTTTGCGTAGTTTTGGAAGTATTCGTTCGGCAAGCAATGTGATATGTTATACCAAGAATCTGGAGGATTTCCGGCAAGTGCGGCGTATAGCCGGAGCACAGGGTTGGCTGGTCGTGAATGCTGCTTACACGTTTGATGAAACTTTGTTGAAAAAGTATGTCCGTCTGAATCCGGAACTTACTTGGGATGAAATATCTCCTTCACGGTTGCTGGAGCAGTTTGGCGAAGTGGAGGCGAACCAGGAGTTTCAGGCTTTTGAAATGAAAGCAAACGAGCTGTTGAAGCGGTTTGGCTGTGTCTGCCGTCTGAAACATTTTACTCCGGTGGATATTCCGGTAATCTTTGTGGCGGAGGAAAAGGAGAATGTAGCTAAAAGTGCCAATAATCCGTTGGCGGCTGTATTGGGGGCTGTGAATACTGCCAAGCAGATTCCACCGACACTCACTTTCAATGCGGATAACGAAATGGTGCAGACTTTATTGCAAATACAGGGAGACAATAAACTGTTTCAGCATGTGGTGCATATATTGTATGTACAGTCGCTTTTGCAAGGTAAATATCCGGTAAACAGCGAAGAAATGGAGCTTTTCAACCGTTCGCTATAGCGAACTGATGACTTCGAAAATGAATGATTTTATAAATTTCCTGAATTAAAAAAAAAGAGTATGAGATACACACTTGAAATACAAAAATTGCTGTTGCAGACACAGAATAACAACCTGCATCCCGCGAAAAAGCCAATCTATTGAAAGAAGCTATCCGCATCGCTGATGAGAACGAAGATGTGGAATGGGCTGGAGTTGAGTTATAAGGCGCAGAATTTCATTATCTATCCGATTAAAGTAAATCAGATGCGTCCGGTAGTGGAAGAGATTATCGGTCATGGCAAGAAGTTCAACTTAGGGTTGGAAGCCGGTTCAAAGCCGGAACTCCATGCGGTGATTGCGGTCAATACAGATTCGGATTCTTTGATTATCTGCAACGGTTACAAGGATGAGAGTTATATCGAACTAGCTTTGCTGGCACAGAAAATGGGCAAACGCATTTTTCTGGTTGTCGAAAAGATCAACGAACTGACTTTGATCGCCAAGATGGCCAAGCAGTTGAATGTCCGTCCGAATATCGGCATCCGTATTAAACTGGCATCTTCCGGCAGTGGCAAATGGGAAGAGAGCGGTGGCGATGCCAGCAAGTTCGGCTTGACGTCCAGCGAATTGCTGGAAGCACTTGATTTTCTGGAAAAGAAAGATTTGACAGATTGTCTGAAGCTGATTCATTTCCACATCGGCAGTCAGGTGACCAAGATACGCCGTATTAAAACGGCTTTGCGCGAAGCATCACAATTTTATGTACAACTGCATGCGATGGGCTTCAATATCGAGTTTGTAGATATTGGTGGCGGACTGGGAGTCGATTATGATGGTACTCGTTCTTCCAATAGCGAGAGCAGTGTCAATTATTCCATTCAGGAATATGTAAACGACTCTATTTCTACAATGGTCGATGCCAGTGACAAGAACGGTATCCCGCATCCGAACATCATAACGGAAAGCGGGCGTTCGTTGACTGCCCATCATTCCGTTTTGATATTTGAAGTGCTGGAAACAGCTACGCTTCCCGAAATGGATGAAGACTTCGAGGTGAGCGAATCTGATCACGAGCTTGTGCATGAACTGTATGAGATTTGGGATAAGCTGAACCAGAGCCGTATGCTGGAAGCCTGGCACGATGCGCAGCAGATACGCGAGGAAGCGTTGGATTTGTTCAGTCATGGTATTGTCGATTTGAAGACCCGTGCCCAAATCGAACGCTTGTATTGGTCTGTGACGCGCGAAATCAGCCAAATTGCTTCCGGGTTGAAACATGCACCGGATGAGTTTAGAAAGCTGGACAAACTATTGGCTGATAAGTATTTCTGTAATTTCTCGCTTTTCCAGTCCTTGCCTGACTCTTGGGCGATTGATCAGATTTTCCCGATCATGCCTATCCAGCGGTTGGATGAACGTCCGGACCGGACGGCGACTTTGCAGGACATAACCTGCGACTCGGATGGCAAGATTGCCAACTTTATTTCGACACGCAATGTTTCCCATGATCTGCCGGTACATTCGCTGAAAGGAAAAGATGCTTATTATATCGGTGTCTTTCTGGTTGGGGCCTATCAGGAAATTCTGGGAGATATGCACAATCTTTCTGAATACGAATGCAGATACTATTGCCGGGGAGACAGCGAAAGCGTTGTCGGCTCTGTTTGATGTGACATTGGTGTATTGTTTCGAGAAAAAGGTGTACTGCGTGATGAGAAATGATGACGATAGTGTAATTCCTCAGATTACCCGTGCAGAATTTGAAACAATACGTAGCCGATGGCGTTATTCAAGGAGGTATGATTCGAAACTGGAGAATTCTTTTGAAGCAATAAATGCAGGAGTTTCTGAAGTGGTAATCACCTTAGCGTCAGCAATTAATGACTCTGGAGGAACGAGAATAAAAAAATAATTCAAAAAAAAGTAGTGGGCGACTGTAACTTTTCATATCCTAGCCCGTCATTATTATAGAGATGCAAGAAATCAGCTTCCGAAACGATATTTTGCCGTTGAAGGATAAACTCTTTCGATTGGCTCTCAGAATCACCCTGGATAGGGCCGAAGCCGAGGATGTCGTTCAGGATACCATGATAAGAGTGTGGAATAAGCGTGATGAGTGGTCTCAATTTGAATCGGTCGAAGCCTATTGCCTGACAGTGGCAAAGAATCTGGCGATAGATCGAAGTCAAAAGAAAGAAGCTCAAAACGTGGAACTCACCCCCGAAATGGAGGAAGAACCTGATGCAAACAGTCCGTACGACCAGATGATTCATGATGAAAGAATGAACATCATTAATAGACTGGTAAACGAACTTCCCGAAAAACAGCGGCTTATCATGCAACTGAGGGACATTGAAGGTGAAAGCTATAAAAAAATTGCAACCTTGCTGAATCTGACAGAGGAACAAGTCAAAGTGAATCTCTTCAGAGCCAGACAAAAAGTAAAACAAAGGTATTTAAAAATTGACGAATATGGATTATAAGGATATAGAACAGCTCCTGGAGCGATACTGGCAATGCGAAACTTCCGTTGAGGAGGAAGCAACATTGCGCGACTTCTTCGCAAAGGAGGAAGTTCCGGCTCATTTGCTTCGCTATAAAAACCTGTTTGTTTATCAGCAGGTTCAGCAAGAAGTAGGGCTGGGTGAGGACTTTGATGCAC
>VOFE01001594.1_pt1 | contig 20014 bp, 38 predicted proteins | sample 5384071 | NCBI WGS metagenome assembly VOFE01 (sample SAMN12384724, study PRJNA508395) | human gut metagenome | isolation source: healthy gut D | host: Homo sapiens
AGGATGACGCTCATGCCGCCGAAGAAGCAATCCTTCCGCAGCAGCGTTTCGATCTGGCTGACGGCGCTCATCGTCTCGTCGCTGGCGCTGGGTGCGTCGAAGCGGACGATGAGCATGGTGGAATCGTTCTTGCCGAACATGAACTGCTGCACGTCGGCGGGCAGCATCTCGGTGGGGATGCTGGGATCGATCACATCGCTGAGCCAGAAGGTCTGCATGACACCGGGCACGGCCTCGATGTCCTTCTTCATGGCAATGAGTTCGTTGGTCGGCAGGCCTTCCACCGTGATCATGCCGGTGGACGCCAGATGGAAGTCATCCTCGAGGGCTACCTCGCCGATCATGGAGTCCAGATCCTGCGGCAGGTAGGTGAGGATGTCATAGTTGATCTCTCCGCCAAGCTGTGCGACCATCCGGTATGCGGATGCGAACCCCTACTGCCGGATTCCGGAATGTATCTGCCAGAGGTATGGAGACAACTTTGAGTGCTGCCAGTGCAAAAATACGGTCTATGCCACCATCGGCCTGTTCATCATCGTACAGATCGTGCGCAATGTGCAGATGCTGATTCCTGCCTACGACTTCTGTATCCCGGAAAAGGAATGCGTGACGTCCAGCGACAATCCTGCGAGCTGTTCCGGCGCATTGAATTCCCCACTAACGAGTTTTCCCGCCCCGCGCCACGGATCTGGGCGACGGGGAGATGCTGCAAAGTAAAGTACCGGCGTCCGAAGAAATGGGAGAATTACAGAGTTACTCTGCAGTCTCCCACGAAGTGCCGGTAAACCCAGATTGCAGGGTATTCAGGGGGAGAGGAAGGGTGAGGAAAGAATCAGGCTTCCTCTCTTTCGATGATTCCGGAGACCGGTTTTTACAGGAAAGTGTTTCTGGCAAACGATTTGTCTCCACAGACTTGCCCGGCGATGCGGAACGTTATTTTCGAAAAACGGAGGAGGGCTGCAGATTTTTTCTGCAGCCCTCCTCCATCTTATATGCTGAACAGCCGGTATGACGGAAAAGCCGCCCCGTCTACCCGCCATCTTGCGGCAGCGGGGAGCAAAGGCGGCGCCGGAATGCCCCGTTCAGTAGGTTTGAAGAATGGCGGAATTCTCCGGCCGCTCCCCTTTTCCGATGCTTTCTTTGTACTGGCCGTGGTTGAAAGAGAACGTATCAATGACAAAAATACCGCCCAGAATCACTGCTGCGGCTGTCAGAACAAGGATCGCAACCGACAGGATTCGGATCACCCTTCCCTTTAAGCGGATTTTCTCCTGTACTTCTTTGAAGTCCTCTTCCTGCAGGAAGGACTTGGGCAATCCCGGCGGGATCTCCAAAGCGATGGACAAGATCTGCCTCTGTGGCGTGGGGTGATCTGCCAGAAATTCGTCAATGCTGCTTTCCAGCTCTTCAAGAAATTTCCGTTTTCCTCTTCCGGACAGGTTAAGTAATTTTGATTTCCTTCAGGTATTTGTGCAGGTTTGCATCTGGCATTTTCACATGCTCCCTTCGCTTTGAAAGTCTTTCAGGAGTTTTTGAATGGCGTTATTGACGACGTTGTATTCGTATACAAAGTGTGGAGCCGTTTTTCCCCAGCGGCTCCATGTGATAATAAACACGCGTTCTGCGTTCTCCACCAGCTTTTTGTAAGAGGTAATGCATTTCTCTTTTTTCCAGGCGGTAGAGGGTGGGGTACAGGGAGCCCTCAGGCATGGTAATCACACTGGAACTGCGGTCTCCGATGGTCTGAGATCTCATATCCATATTTATCTCCGCCCTGTAAAAGGACTAAAATTAACATTTCCAAAGAACCTTTTTAAAGCTGTCCCTGACGCTCATATCCACAGCTCCTTTTTCTGACAAAGTATAATACAAAGCCAAGGCTTTGTAAATTATTATTTTTGTATTGATAAAGTTTTAAAAATAGTATATTATAAAAATAGAATATAAGAGCATTTGGAACAGCAGCTGGATAGCGAGAGAGTAAAATGGTTGGTACATAACGGCAGCCTCGTCATGCTGCCGCGCCAGGTCTGATGGAAAGATGAAGGAAAAGGGAAGTTTGTGCCGTCAGTGCAGGGGCCTTGTGCCCGCTTATATACCCTGGCTGTTAGTGGCGCTCAAACAGGAATGAAAAATGAATGGATGACTAGGGAGGCGGCTATGAAAGAATACTGAGTTTGGTTCTTTGTCTGCTGGCAGCTGGGATATTTGCTTCCTGCAGTACAAAAGGTCTCTTCGGACGGCGTATCGGAATCCGGCCGTTCTTCAGACGGCGGCAGGACAGACGGTGTGTCGGAAACCCTCAGGCCGCAAAGCTCTTCTCAGCTGGAAACCAGGGCGGATTCCGAGAATCCCGGCCTTCGGACCAAAATCCGCTATTGCTTCCCATAGAGGCAAAGGAGGGGAAGCCAAGATATGAGGTCTGCAGGTGGAATATGGCAAGCGGCCGTCTGGAAAAGCAGAACACGGTTGTCGAGCCTTGAACCGGAAGGCCTGCAGATCTTTTGGAACGGCAGGGACTATCTGGTAGCAAATCCCCCTGGCCGCTGTGAGGACGAGACAGTGGAAGTGAAGGGTACGGCATTTGGTTCGGCATGCTATCAGGGCGGCATACTCCGTTATACGGACGGTTTGAAAACAGTATCTGGGAGACAGAACAAAGCTGACCTGACAACAGACGGCGCCGACGCTGTGCTTGATCTATCAGGGATGACGACGCCGGACGGAAAGTATCGGCCGGAAGAACTGCTCCTGTCTGGTTTTTTGTTGGAAGAGGAAACGCTGTATGTGCTGTTTGCCCGGATATGATGCTGAAGAAAATCTTCAACTCTATCTTGTGGAAATGAACTTGGAGGACCGGTCGATTACAAAGGTCACCGCAATCGATGCGCCGGAGAATTGTTCTCCTGCGGATCCTCCATAGCCGAACAACGTATTCGCAAAAAGCAGAAAGGGATTCTTTGTGTTTGGTTCCGACTCCGTTGTGGTGGATCCTCATGGCGGAACGGTATCGACGGTATTTTCTCCCTCCTCCTTTGAGGAGGGAACAGCGCCCATTTCTACATCAAGAAGATCGGAACACCAGGATTTCCTGTTGGTAGAGGGGAGAAGATGCGGTTGGAACTACTACCTGTTCGCGGTGAAGGACGGGAAAGTAGCCGGAACGCTGGAGACGGGTGAGCAGTCCTTTCACATGCCGAACCTGGTTTAGGGTTCAAACGCGCCGCCGCAATTGGTCAGGCAGACCAGTGGACGGGGAAAGGGCCTATTCTCAGGAATGTTGTTCGTGACCGTGAGAACGGAATAATCTGCGCTGTGGAATCCTGAACTTTGGGGCTTCACAGGAAGCGGTGCGGCGGAAAGTTTTCCTTTAGGGACGCTTTCCGCCGCACCTTATCATGTGCCTCGGGGGAGGTAAGTCCGGCGCGGCGCAGTCTTCCGAAAGGGAATGTGAAAAGACTTGGGAAAGAAGCAATGGAATTTATTCCGAGAGGATAAACAAAAATGACATACAAATTGTAAATGTGAAGAATAAATTGAGAATTTCTGTCGTTTTTATTCGAGTTCCCAATCTGACGCTTGCTTCTTTTCTTAATAATGCGTTAAAATAATCAAATACGGGTACTTTTAAAAGGGGATGGAGTGCAAGGAGAAGGCCGCGGCGGTAGATTCCGGAAAGATGGAATTCGGCGGCAGAGGAGGCCGGGGTTGGCATGAACGAAGGATGCGGCGGACAAAGGGAAGCATACCAGATGCTGCTGGATAAATATCCCTGGGGCGTGCAGCAGCACTGAATGATGAAGCCTATACCCTGGTAGAAGTCAATCAGGGATTTTTGGAATTGTTCGGTTATACGAAGCAGGAACTGCAGGAGCAATTTGAGAATCAATATATGCAGATGATCCACCCCGAAGACCGTCAGAGCGTTGTGAAGCAGGTGGCGGAGCAGCTTCTTCTGAAAAAAGAGTTGCGCTGGAATACAGGGTGTTCTGTCGGGATGGAAGCTATAAATGGGTGCTGGACAACAGCCAGATAATCTCCTGTGCGGGGAGAAGGAGCGGTTTTTCTGTGTGTTGGTGGATATCACCGAGAACAGGAAGGTCCGTGAAGAACTGCGTCTTTCCTTGGAACGCCATCAGATTATTAATGGATCAGACCACGGACGTCATTTTTGAATGGGATATCCGGGAGGATACCCTGGTCTTCTCCTCCAACTGGGAAAAGCGGTTTGATATGAGCCCATACGCACGCAGGTGAAGGATAGGCTGCTGCTGAACAGCCATGTGCATCCCGATGATATTCCGGTACTGCGGCAGCTGTTGACCGGGGCCTACCAGGGGCTCCCCCTTTTCTTCAGCGGATCTCCGGATTCAGAAGGCAGATGGGGGAGTATCCCTGGTGCCGGATTCGTGTCACCGACCAGTTTGACGAGAGCGGTAAACCGGTAAAAGGCGGTGGGGGTCATCGCCGATATAGACGAGCAGAAAAAGGCAATTGATGAATTGAAGTAACAGCGGGCGGAGCGAGATGCCCTCACAGGCCTGTATAACCGGGATGGAGACGGAACTGCAGGTCAAAACTTTTCGCGTCGGAGCCGGCGGTTTCGTGCGCGTTGATTATGGTGGACACCGATAATTTTAAACATGTCAACGATACCAACGGCCATCTATATGGGGACGCGGTGTTGTCTGAGATAGCGTCCGGCATGAAGAAACTGCTTCGGCAGAGCGATGTGGTCGGCCGGATCGGTGGGGATGAATTTATCCTGTTTTTTAAAAGGCATCCCTCCTTTCGCAGTTGAAAAAAAGAAGGCGGAAGAGCTCTTGCAAATGTTCCGGCAGCTCTTTTTCGGCAGGACAAGCAGGCGCTGGAGATCACCTGCAGTGTGGGAAGCCCGGTATCCGGAGGATGGCACAGATACCAGACCCTTTACCGCTGTGCGGACCAGGCCCCTATCGCGCAAAGAGCAGGGGAAGGATCAGTACGTGCTGTATGACAGGGAAAACGCTGTTTCCGTGGAGAATACCTGCTATGTTTCAGCCGGAACGTCAATCGATTCCAATCAATCGGCCGTTCCATCTGATTTGATCGGCTATGTGTTCCAGATTTTGTTTGACTCTCGGGATTTGGAACACGCACTGGGACTTATTCTGGAGATTATAGGAAAACGGTTTGACGTGAGCCGCGCCTATATCTTTTGAAAGTACTCCTGACGGGCGGTATTGCGATAATACCTATGAATGGTGCAACAGCGAATCGAGCCGGAGAAGGATCGCCTGCAGCATCTCTCCTATGCAGAGTTGGATCATTTTGAAAGCTTTACGGGGATAGGTTCTGTCTTTTACTGCAGAGACATCCACACGCTTTCTCCGAAGCAGGCATTTTTGGAGGCGCAGGGCATCCGTTCCACCTGCAGTGCGCGATTCGTGAGGGAGAAAGGTCTTCACGGGTTTGTGGGATTTGATGAATGTACTGTAAGCGGCTGTGGACCAAAGAAGAGGTGGAAACCCTCTCTCTGAGTTGCCAAGGATGCTCGCCGTTTTCCTGCAGAAAAGCGCGCATCGGATCAGGGAGACAGGTGGCCCAGCAGATGAAGGCTCTTTTTAGACGCACAGGAGGCCTATCTCTATGTCGTGGACATGCAAAGCCGGGAACTGCTGCCTGAAACCGGAAGGCCAGAGATGGATCCCCTGGCACGAACGGGGAATACGTGCCATCAAGCCTTTTTTGGCAGCGAGACGCCTTGCGCACATTGTCCGCTTTGTAAGCAGGAGCCTGCGGAATGCTATATTCCGCAGTATCGTATGTGGATGAAAGTTCATACGGGAATCCTGCGCTGGGATGAGCGTGAGGCGTATCTGCTTTCTTTGTTATGACATCACGGAATACAAAGGGCAACAGGAGGAAAAGCAATGAAAGGTCGCTTGAAGGGCGGGCTGGCTCTGCTGTTTTCTCCCTTTGCTGCTGGGTGTCATCACGATACATACAGTTGTTCAGATTCAATCCTATGGGAAGCTGATCAATTATGTGGGGATTGTGCGCGGAGCCACGCAGCGCCTGGTCAAGCTGGAGCTGGAGGGTTTGCGCGGGAAGATATTCTGGAATATCTGGATGGGATTTTGCTGGAGTTGAATGGGGAAGAGGGGCCTATGGCCTTCCTTCGCCCCGTGATGCACGGTATCAGGAAGATTTGACGGAGCTCAACCGGATGTGGGAAGACGTGAGGGAGAGCATCTCCGCATACCGGGCTGGTCTGGAGGATGGCGCTATGCTGCTGGAAACCAGCGAGGCGTATTTTGAGCAGGCGAATAAAACGGTCTTTTCCGCGGAGGCCTATTCCTCGGGACAGAGCCAGAAACTTCTGCTGATCTGTGCCGGCATGTTCGGGATTATGCTGCTGACCTGGTCCTTTATCTTCTGGGCGTATGCCAGAAGCTGCTGCTCCTGGAGAGCACGAACGAGAAACTGAATGATCTGGCGAAAAGGGACCCGCTGACCGGCGCTTACCAGATGGACGTCTTTCGGGAAGAGGCGCAGCGGCTGCTGGAACAGCAGCGTGAGGATCATTATGCCGTGCTGTATACGGATTTCGCCGATTTCAAATACTTTAATGATGTTTACGGTTACACTTTCGGGGACGATGTTCTCGCTCACTACGGCGGGATTCTCAGCGCGGAGATGCGGGAGGGCGAGCTTTTCGGCAGGGTGGCCGCAGACAATTTTGTGCTTTGCTGCGCGATCGTGAAAAGGGGAGATTACGGTCCGGCATCGCCGTGCGGACCGGGAGATGGAGGAGTATCTTACCCGAAGCCGGAACGGGCAGAGTATCTCCACCTGCTGCGGTATTTGTTGCGTGGAGGACGTGGTGGAAGCCCTCAATATCCACGGCTTTTTGGCTCGGGCCAATTTCGCACGCAAGACGGTCAAAAATGGAACAAATCCCAACTATGTTTATTACAACGAAAAGATACGCCAACGCCTATGGGCGGAAAAGAGGATTGAAAATCGGATTCAGGAGGCATTGGATGCCCATGAGTTTGAGGTGTTTTATCAGCCTAAGGTACTGCTCAGTACCGGGCAGATCGCCTGTTCAGAAGCGCTTGTCCGCTGGCGCAGCGCGGAGGGGAATATTGTGTCCCCGGACCTTTTTATCCCGGTTTTCGAGCGGAAATTCATGATTAACCGGCTGGATCAATATGTTTTTGAAGAGGTATGCCGCTGGCTGCACCGCCTCTTGCTGGAAGGAAAAAGACCCTCCCGGTTTCAGTGAATGTTTCCCGCCTCCAGTTTTACGACCAGGATTTCGTTCACCGCTATGTGGAAATACGGGATCGCTATGAAATTCCGCCGGAACTGCTTGAGATAGAGTTTACAGAGTCCATCCTGGTGGACAATACCCCCCTGCTGCTCAAAACGGTGGGGGAGCTGAAAAAGGCTGGCTTTTCCTGTTCCATTGATGATTTTGGAAAAGGGTACTCTTCCCTGAGCCTGCTCAAAACCTGCCGGTGGATGTGCTGAAAATTGACCGGCTTTTCTTTGTGGATGAGGATGGAAGAGAGCAGGATCTGGAATTGGCGCACAGCGTGATTGACCTGGTTCGGAAGTTCCATATCCGCACGGTGGCAGAGGGAGTGGAATCTGAAGAGCAGGTGGAGCAGCTGAAAGAATTTGGTTGTGATTATGTCCAAGGATATGTGTTCTACAGGCCTATGCCGCAGGAGGAGTATGAAGGACTGCTGTCACATTTACTTTTTAGAATGAATGGAGGAGATCCGGAATGACAATAGAAGAGTGCTATACCAATATGGGCGCTGACTATGGGGATGTGCTTCGCAGGTTGGGAAATGAGGACCGGGTAAAGCGGTTTCTTGGAAAGATCCCGGAAGATACAAGCTTTTTCCCTGCTGTGTGAGGCCTACGAAAAGGAGATGGCCGGGAGGCGTTTCGCGCCGCCCATTCCCTGAAAGGCATCTGTATGAACCTGGGGTTGACGGTGCTGTATACCTCATCTGCAGCGCTGGCGGAGGAACTGCGGGCGGCGCTTTGACGGAAGCGTCCGCATCGATGCTGGAACAGGTAAAAAGGATTACCAGATTGTCACAGAATGCATCCGAAAGTTCTTGCAAGGCTGATAACAGGGAAAGAGAGACGCTATGGGAAAACAAGGCAAGATATTGATTGTGGACGACACGGAGATGAACCGGTCCATGCTCGCGGATATGCTTCAGGAGGATTATGAGATCCTGGAAGCGGAAAACGGCTGGAAGCGGCCAAGCTGCTGTACCAGCTGCACGATGGGATTTCATTGGTACTGCTGGATATTATCATGCCGGAAATGGACGGATTTGAAGTACTGACCCTTATGAGTAAGAATGATTGGATTGAACGTATCCCCGTTATCACCATATCATCGGAGACCGCCTCTGCCTATATTGACCATGCCTATGATTTGGGCGCCACAGATTATATCAGCCGTCCTTTGATGAAAAAGACGGTGCAGCGCCGCGTGCGCAATACGATTATGCTTTATTCCAAGCAAAAGCGCTGGAAAGTTTGGTGGCGGAGCAGATCGTGGAGAAGGAACAGAATAACTTCCTGATGGTGGAAATCTTGTCCAATATCGTGGAATTCGAAATGGAGAAAGCGGACTGCATGTTCTGCATATCCGTATCCTGACGGAGATTCTGCTGCGAAAGCTGCAGGAGATAACGGACCGCTACCCTCTCACGGCCGCTCAGATCGCCCTGATTGTCAACGCTTCCGCCCTGCACGATGTGGGAAAATCTCCATTCCGGAAGAAATCCTGAATAAGCCGGGCCGGCTGACGCCGGAGGAGTTTGAGGCGATGAAGACCCACAGTGCGATAGGTGGACAAATCATGGAAGAAGCCCTGCAGCGGCACCGGGAGGAACTGATTCAGGTAGCCTACAATATCTGCCGTTGGAACCATGAACGTTATGACGGACGCGGATACCCGGATGGGCTGAAGGGGAGAAGATTCCAATAGAGGCGCAGGTTGTGCTTTGGCAGATGTCTGATGCCCTGACCAGTGTGCGCGTATACAAACCGGCCTATTCCCATGAAGAAGCGATGCAGATGATCCTCAACGGAGAATGCGGCTCGTTTAACCCTCTTCTGCTGGAGTGCCTGCAGCAGGTGGGCCCCCGCCTGGAGGAGGAACTCAAACTCCCGCTCTCTCAGAGGGGTTTCTGAGGCCAGCATCCAGGAACTCTCCACACAGATGATCGCCAACGGCAAGGTTTCAAGCCGTACGTTGACACTGCTGGACCAGGAGCGCACCAGATACCAATTTTTGCGTCCATGTCCAATGAAATCAGTTTGAGTACAGCTTTCAAAGCGATCTGCTCACCCTCTCAGAATGGGGGGCTCAGTTGCTGGGACTGAGTGTGCTGTTGGAGCATCCGGAGGAGAATGAGGAACTGGGCCGTGTTTTCTCTCGTGATGATTTTGCAGATCTCAAGCGGCGTCTCGCCGTGCGACAGCGGAAAGGCCCATTGTAAGCGCCCTTACTGCCTGCAGGTCAAGGGGTGAACCTAGATGGTTCAAGGCGGTGGCCAGGCCCCTCTGGGAGAACGAGGAGGAGGGCAAGGTAGTCAGTATCATCGGCAAGTTTATGGATGTCCATGAAGAACGTCTTCAGATGAACCGCCTGAAGAAGCTGGCTGAACAGGATCCCCTGACCAAGCTTCACAATCAGGCGTCAGCAAAAAAGACGGTGTCCAAGGCGCTGGATACAAAGGAGCGCATACCGCCCTGGCCCTGTTTGATTTGGACAATTTTAAAGATGCCAATGATCGGTTCGGCCATATGTTTGGGATCAAGTGCTTAAGCATGTGGCGGATATTGTGCGGGAAAAAGCGTACGGAGCAGTGATATTGCCGCCCGGGTCGGCGGGGATGAATTCCTGTTGTTTTTAGCATATCAGGGAGATGTGAGACCAGTGGTTGACCGCATATTCAGGGCGCTTTACAGCGGGTATCAGTCCTTTCAGGTATCTGTAAGCATGGGATTGCGCTGGCCCCGGAAAATGGCGCGGATTATGACACCTTGTTCCATGCGGCGGATCAGGCGCTGTATGCTGCAAAGAAAGGCGGAAAGAACCGGTACTGTTTTACGACGATTCCATGCGGAGGCTGCTGAGCGTACTTTCGCCCATGGACCATTAAAGCAAAGCAGAAATCGGAAAACAAAATGTATTCTTAAAAGAGAAAGCGACTACCGCTAAACAGACCCTCAAAAATTGTAGAAAAAGCCCTTGAATTTGGCCGTAAAGGTCGAATTCAAGGGCTCTTTTTAGAAAGCTGTTTTGGCAAAGATTGCTGTGAGGGAGGCATACACTCCTTTGGCGGTGAAACTACAGGATGGAGAAGTGGAATGAGCATTAATGAAATTTATAATTAAATAATAATATATAATTTTTCATGATGAAATAAATATGATATGCTTTTGAAAGAAAAGGCGGAAGAAATCCCTGGACATGATGTTAGACGGAGATCACTCCTGATAGCAGGTACCGGAAAGTCTTATGGTTTTGAAACGGCCGCCGAATAAAGGAGGAAAAACCATGTATGATATTGCAGTGATCGGAGCCGGACCGGCGGGAGTCAGCGCGGCTATTTATGGAGCGAGCCGCGGAAAAACCGTGCTTGTGTTGGAGCAGGAAGCGGTGGGAGGCGTAATCGGAAAAGTTTCCACAGTGACCCATTATGCTGGAATATTGGAAAGCGAGACAGGAGGAAGCTTTGCGGCCCGCTTGAAGCGTCAGACGGAGAAATCGGGTGTGAAGCTGGTCTATGAACGGGTGACGGGAGTACGTCTGAAGGGTGAGGTCAAGAAAATTTTTACAGAAGGGCATGTTTACGAGGCGGGCAGAGTGATCCTGGCAAACGGTACCACCCCAAACCGGCTGAACATTCCCGGAGAAGAAGAGCTTACCGGACTGGGAATGAATATGAACGCGGCCAGGGATGGGGAACAATACCGCGGACGCCATGTCTATGTGGTGGGTGGGGCTGATGGAGCGGTTAAGGAAGCCATTTACTCTCTGGGCTGGCGGAAAAGGTGACGGTTCTCCATTTTGAAGAAACCCTGGGCGCTATTTCGGAGTTCCAGCAGAAGGTCAAAGCTGCGGGCAATATTGAAGTAAAACTTCACACCCGGCTCACCGCCGTGGCAGGCAAAGGCAGGATAGAGAAGCTGGAGCTCACAGATGTGAGAGATGGTAGTACTTTCTGGCGGGAAGATCCGGCTGCGGCGTTCGTTTACGTAGGGGCTGCTCCCAATACGGAGCTGTATCCGGAGCTGGAGCTGGCGGAGGGATACATCCCGGTCAATGACAAGATGGAAACGGAGCTGCCCGGCGTATACGCCGTGGGAGATATCAGGGTCAAGCAGGTGCGTCAAGCCGCCACGGCCGTGGCAGACGGAGCCATTGCTGCAATCAATGCGGCGCTTTTCTGAATGCCGGTCGAAGCGGGCTCCTATCATGAGCTGCTGGCCGGAAATATCCAGACGCCGATCCAAGCTGTAAAACAAAGCCGTTCCAGATGCTGCGGCGCATACGGGCTCATTCACAAAAAAGTTTACAGAATTGAGGCCAAGGAGGCGTTCTTGTATCCCGTTTTTCTGCATGCTAAAATAGTTGTAGAAAGGGGAAGGATGCCATTGAGACGAGAAAAAATAACAAGTGTGCAGTTCAGTGGTAGGGCGAGTATCTGCAAAATTTCCGTTTTGCAACTCTGGATATGGTCTTTATCCTGATTTTGTCAATGTGTTTGCTGTATTCGGGATGGAAAATTCCATAGTCGGGGGTGATTTTTACCATTTTGATGGCGGCGTCCATGGCACGAGATTTGACATCGAGGCCGGTCAAACATTTTCTGACACAAGCATTTGTGCTGATACTTATGGCCACTGCGGCCAGTTTTGGGCTTTGGGTCCGCTGGCAGCTCTCCCCATTAACTTTGCCATGATTTTCTGATTCTGTATGCCTTTACCTATGAGTATGCCAGCCACCTCTACTTTCCTATATTCTTTCCTATTTGTTCCTTTTGTATTTATCTCCCTGTTACGCCAGAACAGCTGCCGAAGCGTTTGGCCGGTGTGCTGACGGGGGCGGTGTGCGTCATGCTCTACCAGTTTATCATGGGCGGACATCGGGTAACACGATGTAGTGCGCAGCTCATTGACCGGGATTTTGGATGAGGCAGAGGACTGTATCCGCTGTCTGTTGGAGGGAAAGGAAGCCGGATGATCCGGAGCAGGTTCAGGGAAAATTTATGCGAACTCATCCGGATTGTCTATGAGAGGCGCAAACGGGTGCTCTGTGTGTCAGACGCCAGCTTTGCCGCCATCGATGCAGGAAGGGGCCTGGAGCATCTGATCCTGCTCCTGTACGGCCTGGAAGGTTCCGTAACGCCCTGAGAGGGAAAATCTGCTTCAGGAAATCCTGCTTTGGCTTGAGGAATGCCGGATGTTTCTGGAAAAAAAGGGGAGCCTCCGGTACTGAAACAGGAATGCTTTGTGGCTGGCTCCGAGGATCAGACCGGAGAAGAATTTTTCCGAGCGCTTATCTACCTGCGGAAACAGTTGGTGCGCATGACCCAGAGGCAGGAACGTACCCGGTATCAAAAAGACGGCGCTCTCTTTTGGGTGCGCTGCAAGCGGCGTTGAATCTCAGTCAGGTTCGTGTAGTTTACGCCCTGCGGGTGGCGGTTTTGCTGGCACTATCCACTTTCGCTGTGCAGGCGCTGCAGCTTCCCCATGGAAAATGGCTGCTGTTCACTGTTGCATCCGTCTCTCTGCCCTATGCGGAGGATGTGGGGAAAGGCCAAAAAGAGGTTTGCGGCCACGCTCATTGGAACCCTGATAAGCCTGCTGGTTTTTTCCCTAGTACCTTCGGTACAGGCAAGGAGCTTGCTGATGATGCTTTCCGGATATCTTTCGTTTACTTTTCCGGCTATACAGGAACCTTTGCCTGTTCTACGGTAGGAGCTCTGGGCGGCGCAGTCTATCTCAGCAGCTTCGGCTGGGGACAGGTGGGCGGCATCGTTATGATCCGGATCGGCTATGTCGCGGTAGGAATACTGCTTGCCTGGTTCGCCAACTGTGTGGTTCTGCCCTATCGCCGCAAAATGCAAGCGCTCAACTTTGGAAAAAGTATGGGGAGGCCTGCGGACTGCTGGTCAGGGTCTGCCGTCAGGAAAACGCGGATAAGCAGCTCTATTACAGTCTGGTGATTCAGGTTCATCTGATGGAGGAAAAGCTATGCCAGAACAGTAAAGCGGCAGGATGGGACGGAATGCAGGAGCTTTTGTCCCATTACCGCCGACAGGTGAGGGAAGCCCACCGCGGCAGATACGTGCCTGCTTAATACTGTAGAGGAAGGGGCAGGGTTGCAGCAGGACAGTTGCCCTGCCTCGTCCAGAGATGCGGCGTCCGTTCCTGAAGAAAGTAAATGCATGCGCTGGGGCTCCCATGGAAAAAATAAGGCGCTCAAGACGGAAACCCTCCGGCAAGGAAAAATGCCGGAGGGCCTTTTATATTCCAGAAAACAACTATTTTTACCGATTTCCTTCCCGCTTGTTCTGTGCTATGATAGGGGCGGGAACAGGCTGTGGAGCTGTCTGTTATCAGAAAGCGGAGAGAAAGGAAGAATAAGATGAAATACCGGTTGTTTGCTTCTTCCTATACCGGCGGAAAGCCCGGTGATGGGATCTATGCCTTGGAGTTCGATGGAGAGCGGCTCCGCTGCAGGGATGTGCGGAGCTGGTCAATCCTCCTATATACAGCCGGACGGGGACCGGCTGTTTGCAGTGGAGGAGACGGAAAACGGGGCGGCGATGGCCATATTTGAAACGGAGAAGGGCCTGGCGCTGCAGGCGCGCTATGAGACGCCGGGCTCCGGTATGTGCCATGTGACGAGGTGCGGAGCCTGCCTTTATGGTTCCAGCTATGCGGGCAGGAATCACGATACGCTGGGAAAACGAGCTCTGGCAGCATGAAGGGCAGGCCCCAACGGCGTCAGGAAGGGCATTCCGCCCAGCCGTCGCCGGATGGCAGCACCGTTTGTGGCGGATTTGGGGACAGACCGGCTGTACCAATGATATTGCGTCGGGGGGGAGCTTTCCCCATGAGGCCCAGCCCTGGATACAGGTTCACTCCCGGGCGGGGCCGAGGCATTTTGCGTTCCATCCCAACGGGCGCTGGCTGTATCTGGTGGCGGAGCTGGAAAAATTCCTGCTGGTATACTCCTACGAGCCCCATGAGTCTGTGCTGCGTCCGGCGGGAGAGTATTCCCTGCAGGGAGGGAACTGTCCGCCTGAGGCGTTGGCGGCGGATGTACACCTGACCGGGACGGAGATTTGTATGCCTCGGTCCGGGGTCGGACCGCATTTCGGATTCAGGTGAAAAGGAGACGGCGGAGAGCTGGAACCCGTGGGAAACAGGCCCAGCTTCGGCAGGGGGCCGAAGCTTTGACGAGTCGGACGGAGGTTCCTGGCCATTGCCAACCAGTATTCCGGCAGTCTGGCGCTGTGCTCCCGGGACGCCGCTTGGGAGCTGTAGACCGGCTGGTGGCTGAGCTTTCCCCTGCCTCAGGTCTGCTGTGAAATGGGAGCCTGCAGCCGGCGCGTAAGCCTTTGGCAGAGTACGGCTCCGGAACGGAATATGATTTGAACAGACATTTGCTGTTCAAATTCAGAGAATCTTCGTCCCGGTTTGGAACAGGGCGGAAGGAGGAGTTGCATTGGAGAGAAAGCGATCGTGACGGGAGCCAGCCGGGGATCGGGCGGGGCATTGCCCCTGTGCCTTGCCCGGGAGGGTTATGATTTGGCGGTTTCCTATGCCACACAGGAAAGAGAGCGCCGTTTCTCTGGCAAAAGAGGCGGAGGAACGCTATGGGGTGCGCTGCCACTATTTTCAGGCGTCGCTGGAACAGCCCGGGGAGGGCGTTAAGCTCTTTGAGCGCTGCGCGGAAAGCACTGGGCGGCGTGGATCTGTTGGTCAACAATGCCGGGTGACGCGTTTTGAAAATCTTTTGGACCTCACCCGGAAACCTTTGCCTGCTGGTGGAACTGGATTTCAAAAACTATATCCTGATGATGCAGGCGGCCGCCACATGGTGGAGCACAGGGTGCCGGGGCAGCCTGATCAATATCACTTCCTCCCGCGGGGAACGAGGCCTATCCGGGTGATTTCCTTTACGGCGGCCTCAAAAGGCGGGCCTCAACCGGGCCATCAGTCCATTGCGCTGGATGGCTCCCTACGGTATCCGCGTCAATAACGTAGCGCCGGGAGCAACCCGGGTAAGGGAGAAAGGGGGGCTTCAGCAGGGAGACGGCATGGATTTCTGGGAAGAGCTGGGCGCGCAAATTCCCCCTGGAACGGGCCCGGTGTGCCGGAGGATATCGGAGAAGCGGTGGCCTTTCTGGCTTCGGGCGGGCAGGTTATATCACCGGCATCACACTGGCGGGTGGACGGAGGGCATCCTGCCCGGTATGCCGGAGCATTTAGAAGAGACTGCCGCACCGGAGGGCTGGGGGAAGGAATCGGCCTTTTGCAAAAGAAGTTTTGGAGACGGACAATTAGGAGAAGAGGAGTGTATTGAGATGTCACGGCAATTACGATTCAAAATCAAAACTATTTTAACCGCGCCGCGTAGGATTGACCTGGTGGTGGTCAAGGTGGAAACCAGCGAGCCGGGACTCTATGGCCCTGGGGTGCGCCACCTTTACCCAGCGTTATTTGGCAGTGGCTTCGGCGGTGGAGGAATACCTGAAACCCCTTTTGGAGGGCAGTGTGTGGACGATATCGAGGATATCTGGCAGAGCGCTATGGGCAGCTCCTATTGGCGCAACGGCCCTGTCCTCAACAATGCCATTTCCGGTGTGGATGAAGCCTTGTGGGATATCAAAGGGAAGCTTGCCAATATGCCGGTATACGAGCTGTTCGGGGGCAAGTGCAGGGAAGCGGCGGCGGTTTACCGCCATACCGATGGAAGCAGTCCGGAAGAGGTGGAAGAAAACGTGCTGCGCTATCTGGGAAGAAGAATTTACCGCTACCTGCGCTGCCAGATGGGAACCTATGGCGGGCAGATGGGGAAGGGCAGCAGGCAGGTAATCGTGTCCCCGGAAAACAGCAAGCCGGGCGCCTATTTCGACCCCGCGCAGTATTGTGAGAGAGCACGGTGCGGCTGTTTGCCCATCTGCGGGAAAAGGTGGGGTATGGCGTGGAACTGCTCCATGATGCATGAACGCCTCACCCCGATTCAGGCCTTGAATCTGGCGAAGCAGCTGGAACCCTACCGCCTGTTTTTCCTGGAGGATGCCCTGCCTCCGGAGCAGGTGGAATGGTTTGAACGGTTCCGCAGTCAAACTGCGGTGCCGCTGGCAATGGGAGAACTGTTCAACAATCCCCTAGAGTGGAAAGATTTGATTTCAGAAGGCTGATCGATTACATCCGGGTTCATCTCAGCCAAATCGGCGGCCTGACCCTGGCGCGGAAGCTGGCGGCGCTGTGTGAAGCGTTTGGCGTGCGCACCGCCTGGCACGGCCCTGGAGACCTCAGCCCGGTTGGGGTGGCGGCGCAGCTGCACCTGGACCTTTCCTCCCCAATTTCGGAATCCAGGAGTTTTCCGGCTTTTCCGAAGAGGAACAAGAGGTGTTCCCGGGCTGTCCAGAGGTCAGAAACGGCTATCTCTATGCAAATACAAAGCCGGGCCTAGGCGTGGATCTGGACGAAGAAGGCTGCGAAGTATCCGTGCAGCTACCGGGAACCGGGCTGGCTTTTGGCGCGTACCACAGACGGCACCGCTGTGCGGCCATAATTTTCTGAAGGGGCGTTTTCAATTGGAGTGGAAGAAAAAGAACAGTGGAAAAGCAGGAAATTTCCTGGCTTTGGAAATCGGCTCAGGCTGTCCGGCTCCCTTGCTGGTCTGTCTGGCGGGGAATTGTGAGGAAGCGGAAGCCTGTATGCGGATTCTTTCGGAAGGATCGGACGGCAGCGTTGCTGTGGTGGTGCTTCCAAAGGAAATTATTCCTTCCCTGGAGCAGGCGTTGGGCGATCTGTTCTATGAGTGGAAGCAGTCCCTCTGAGGTTGAGGGACAAGGCTCTCTCTGACCGGGAGCAGTTCCTGCGCAGATGCCGTCTGGCAGGTTGCCTCTCATTTTCCGCAGTGGTTCTCTGCGGTCTGCGTGGTGGGCGGCCATGGGGATCCCTATGAAGCCAGAAATCTGCGCAGTACGCCTTTGCTGGCCTATCTTCCGGAGGAAACCGGGACCGTGGTCCATGGGGAAAGGTGAAAGCGGATGCGGAGCGCCTGGTGATGGGACTTCGCATTTCCGGCAGCGAAATGGTGGAGTCAGAAGACCGGCCCCGGGTACGAAACCGGAAGAGGCCTGGCGGCAGGCGTTCCTCACGGAGAGAGCCCAGGACTGGATGCTTGCCCAGGACAGAAAGCGGCAATGGCAGGTCACTCTGGTGAAACCCGGTGTCTGGAGGATCGACGACTACTTTACAGCCTCCTGTTATCTGGTGGAGGGAACGGAAAAAAAGCGGTGCTGGTGGATACAGGCATGGGAGAGGGAGACCTGACCGGCCTGCTTGCCGTCCTGACGCGCCTGCCTGTGGAACTGGCTGTCACGCATCCCCACAGGGACCACATGTATCATGCGGAACGGTTTTCCAGGGTCTACCTGCATGAGAACGATATTGCGCGGCTTCAGGAGGCGCCGCAGCAGTTTCGGAACGCTTTTTCTGCAGACTGCCAAAGCCTGCCGGAGCTCTGTCCCATTGGAGAGGGCAGCCGCATTGAGTTGGGCGGAGGCGTCGTGCTGGAGGTGGCGGAGCTGGGCGGCCACACGCCGGATTCCGTGGTTTTATTGACGATGCGCATCGGGCTCTGTATACCGGGGACGCGGTGGGTTCCGGTTATATCGCCCCTGATGATCTGCCGGAAGAGGAACTGGAGCAGACTGTTTCCGCTTATCGGGAGGGCCTGGAGAAATTTGAAAAGCATCTTCCCCGCGTGAGGGATTACGCCTGGCTGGGCGGCCATGCCGTACAGGAAAACGGTTGCGATGAGCGGCATCAGCCGGATCATTTTCCGGCTGTTCCATTACTTCAATCCCATCCGTGCGGAAGTAGTGCTGGATAGGAAAGCGCTGTGTGAGGATATTCTTTCTGAACGGGTCACAAGAGCAGAGTTGATGGCTGCGGAGGAACATTACTGCAGCCATGGCTGTGCGGGTATGTTTTTCCGCTTTCTGCCCTTGATCGCGGGGAACGTCCGTACCTGGCGGAAGAATGCTCTGCCTTGCCGCTATGGGATAGGGCAGACGCCTTCCTCCAACGGGGGCGAAAAACTTATTTGAAAAAGTATGAACAGAAAAAGCGCCGGTAAAATAAAATCCGGCGCCGGGGAGGAAAGAGCTGCGAATGAAGAAGACAGTGATGATTACCGGTGCGGATCGCGGAGTCGGGTTCGCCATGTGCAGGCTTTTTGCAGAGGCTGGCTGGCAGGTATTTGCGGGCCGGTTTGGATTACTGGAAGGAGCTGGACGGGCTGAAGGAGGAGTTTCCGGAAACGTTGGAACTGTCTCCTGGATGTGAGCAGTACGGATTCCGTGCAGAAAGCTGTTCTTCAGGTACAGGAGAAGACGGACTGCATCGACATGCTCATCCACTGCGCGGGAATTGCCAGGGCGGACGGGGACGACGCCCCGCGGAAAATTTTACAGGTGAACAGTGTGGGAGCGCTGCGTGTCGCGGAAAGCTTTCTGCCTGTAATGCGGCAGGAATGAAACGTCTCTGCTTCGTGTCTTCCGAGGCGGGCAGCATTACCGTGGCCCATCGGAAGGATGGATATGCCTACTGCATGTCCAAGGCGTCCCTCAATATGGCGGTGAAGCTTATGTTCAACGAACTGCGGCCTCAGGGCTACACCTTCCGCCTGTATCATCCTGGATGGGTCAATTCCTATATGGGCGGAGACCAGAAGGGCACGTCGGGAAAATATGAGCGGAGGACGCCGCACGTACGGCGTTTCAGCAGTTTACCGAAGACCGCGCCTGGGAGGATGCCCTGGTACTGACGGATGGAAAACCAGTCATGGCCGTTTTAGACGTGTTCTGGAAATGCAGTACCTGTTATGCTGAAATGAGGATACAGCCCAAAGAAAGGAAGATAGCCAACCTATGAATCAAGTTGTTTTTATATCGTCTCTTCAGAATGAGGATGCGAAAGAGACAGCCCTGCAGTTTGCAGCAGACGGCTGCCACGTGTACGGCGCTTATACCGACAGGGGCTACCCTGCCCTGCGACGGCCTGGAAACTGTTGTGCAGCTGGTTCTTGACCCTATGGATGCCGGCAGCCTGAACCGTGCAGTGGAACTGGTGAGCAGCCGAGGAGGGAAAGCTGGATATTCTGGTGCTGAAAGCCGGTCTCCATGCGGAAAAATGACGGCGGCCTGGCGCGCACGACTATGACGCCGTGGCGGATGTCATCTACCGTGGGGCGGATGGGATGCGGCGGATTTTGGAAGCCTTCCTGCCGCTGCTGCGGGCCGGGAGACCAAACGGATCGCGGTGCTTTCCGAGTCCTGCGCAGGGATTGGGTTTTGTGAGGATACCGGAGAATATGGCTACCACATGGCTATGGCGGCGCTGAACATGATGGAAAAAATCGCCTTTAATGCATTGGCGGCCTGAGGGATTTACCTTCCGGAATTTTGTCAGGGATGGGCCGAAGACAGGTATGGATGCGAAGACCATATCCAGCGCGACCTGTCCAATCTCCCCGAAGACGATTACATCCATTCCGATGAGAACCGCCTGGTGCGCAGGGGACAGCCTGTTCCGGGAGCTGGCCTGGTAACGGAACAGACGCTTAGAAGAAAAGCTCCTGCCGGGTAAATCCCGGCAGGAGCTTCCTTGTTCATAGGCTGCCATTTCAAAGCCTGGTTATGGGCACTTTGCCGCATGGTGTCATGATAAA
>VOFE01000230.1_pt1 | contig 20001 bp, 31 predicted proteins | sample 5384071 | NCBI WGS metagenome assembly VOFE01 (sample SAMN12384724, study PRJNA508395) | human gut metagenome | isolation source: healthy gut D | host: Homo sapiens
CAATTGTTTTCTTTCAATGGATAATCCTGATATGCAAAGAACGTGTTACTGATATTCAGGATATGAGAGAAAGAATGATACAGATATTGCAGGGAACGAAAGCGTTTTGACCTTACTAATCTTCCAGATAATACTGTTATTGTTGCAGATGAGATTAAGCCATCTATGACAGCATCCATGGACATAGCACATGTTGCAGGTATTGTTGCAGAAAAAGGCGGCGATACGGCACATGCTTCAATTCTGCAAGAGCACTTGAGATTCCGGCAGTACTTAGTGTGAAGGGAATACTTCAGAAAGTAAAAAATGGAGATTCTATAATAATAGACGGAGCTTATGGAGAAGTTTTTATTAATCCAACACAGCGTACATTTTCTATATATGAAAAGAAAAAGAAGAAATATGAAGAACACATTGAGGAATTGAAGACATTTATTAATAAAAGCACAGAGACAGCTGATGGGAAAAAGGTTATGCTTGCTGCCAATATTGGTGGAGCTGATGAAGCAGCTAAGGCTGTTAAGGCTGGAGCTGAAGGTGTGGGACTTTTCAGGACTGAGTTTCTTTTTCTCAATAAGAATGCGCGCCGACAGAGGAAGAACAGTTTGAGGAATATAAGAAGGCGGCAGTGCTGACAAAAGGTATGCCGCTTACAATAAGAACACTTGATATTGGTGGAGATAAGGATATTCCGTACATGGGACTTCGAAAGAAACCAATCCTTTTTAGGATACCGTGCAATAAGATTCTGCCTTGACAGAGTTGATATATTCACAACACAACTCCGTGCGTGATATTAAGAGCCAGTGCATATGGCTCTATAAGAATTATGATACCTATGATTACGTCAGTTAATGAAGTGAGACAGGTTAAAGATATGATTAAGAAAATATGCTAGCTGACCTTGACCATAATGGAATTAGTTATGACAAGAATATCCAGACAGGCGTTATGATTGAGACTCCGGCACAGCTATTATGGCAGATGCTATAGCACAGGAGGTTGATTTCTTTTCAATTGGTACTAATGATCTTACACAGTATACAATTGCAGTAGACAGATGCAATGAAAATGTAGCATATCTGTATTCTGCATTCAATCCGGCAGTGTTAAGACTTATAAGAAGGATAATAGAATGTGCTCATAATGCAGGTATTGAAGCCGGAATGTGTGGTGAGGCAGCTGCAAATGCTTTAATGGCACCGATATTGTTATCATTTGGTCTGGATGAATTCTCAGTATCAACAGGAAAGGTATTAGAGACGAGAAAGACAATTGCAGACTGGTCACTTAAAGAAGCCGGACTTGTAACAGATAAGGTTATGTCAATGGCAACTGAGAAGGAAGTAACAGACTATCTTAGTGATTATTTATCAGAAAGAAATAAAAATAAAAGGAAATATATATATGACAGTTTATGAAACAGATGAGATTATTGAGAGAGTTATTCTGGTTGGAGTAGCATTTGACACAGATGACGACACAGAGCGCTCTCTTGATGAGCTTGGAGAGCTTGCCAAGACAGCAGGTGCACAGACCGTGGGAAGGATGATTCAGACAAGAGATAACTTTCACCCTGCAACATATATTGGCAAGGGTAAGATTGAAGAATTAAGACTTATGATTGATGAGCTTGATGCTACGGGAATTATATGTGATGACGAATTAAGCCCTGCCCAGTTTAAGAATCTTGAGGATGAACTTGGTGTTAAAGTTATGGACAGAACAATGGTTATTCTTGACATATTTGCGGCAAGGGCTACATCGAGTGAAGGTAAGATTCAGGTTGAGATGGCACAGTTAAAGTACCGTTCAATAAGACTTGCGGGTTTTGGAACATCAATGTCAAGACTTGGTGGCGGAATAGGAACAAGAGGTCCCGGAGAAGAAAAAGATTGAGACAGACAGACGACTTATAAGAGACAGAATATCAAAGCTCTCAGTAGACCTTAAAGATATGAAAGAGCACAGAGATGTCCAGAGAAGTAAAAGAGCTAAGACTTCAACACCTGTCGCAGCTATAGTTGGATATACCAATGCCGGCAAATCAACACTTCTTAATAAACTTACTGATGCAGGTGTGTTGTCGGAGAACAAGCTTTTTGCAACACTTGACCCTACAACAAGAAGTATGGAACTTCCTAATGGTGAAAAAGTTCTGCTTACAGATACCGTCGGATTTATAAGAAAACTGCCACATAATCTTATCGAAGCATTCAAGAGTACTCTTGAAGAGGCAAAGTATGCAGACATTATAGTGCATGTTGTTGATGTATCCAACCCGAACTATGAACAGCAGATGTCAACAGTATATGCAACACTTAAGCAGTTAGGTGTTGAAGGAAAGCCTGTTGTTACATTATTTAATAAATGTGATGTTTTACCGGAGAAGCCGGCGCTAAGGATTTACATGCAGACTATACATACAATATATCTGCTGTAAGAGGTAATGGTCTTGAAGCATTTAAAGAGTGCTTACAGGAAATTATTCTTAAGAGCAGAATAAGAATTGAAAGGGTATTTCCTTACAGCGAAGCAGGCAAGATACAGCTTATAAGACAGTTTGGACAGCTTGAAAGTGAAGAGTACACAGAAGATGGAATTAAGGTGCTTGCCTATGTTCCTAAGGAGATAGAAGGGAAGTTGTAATTATGAATCTGATAGCAACAGTAGATAAGAACTGGGCAATAGGAAAACAGGGACATCTTCTTGTTAATATTCCGGAAGATATTAAGCTTTTCCGAATGGAAACAGCTGGAAAAGCTGCAATAATGGGAAGAAAGACATATGAGCAGATTACGGACAGAACAGCTCTTATAGACAGATATAATGTAGTGCTTACTAGTGATTTGTCATATAAGAAGGATGGAGTTGTTGTAGTACATTCAGTAGAAGAGGCACTTGAAAAGGTTGCATCATATAAGTCAGAGGATGTATATGTAATTGGTGGAGAATCTGTATTTGAACAGTTTCTTCCATATTGCGATGTGGCACACATAACGAGTGTTGATTATAAGTATGATGCAGATGCACATTTTCCTAATCTGGATAAGATGCCAGAATGGAAAGTTACACAGATGAGTGAGGAACACACATACTTTGATTTGTGCTACGAATTTAAAAAGTACTGTAAAATGTAAATTATGCTTTGAATCGTGCAGAAACGGATATGATAGAAAAGTTTCTGACATATTTTCTTCATTGAAAATATACATTTTATTTGATACTATAATTAAAAAACAAGAGAGGGGAGAAATGTTATGTTTTTGCACAAAATGCGGATATAATGCAGGGACAGCTAAGTTTTGTCCAAAGTGTGGAAATCCTTTAAATCCACAGCCAGTACAGGAAACACCTGTACAGAACGAACCAGTTGCACAGACGGTACAGAGTGAGCCGGTTGAACAGCAAGCAGTTTGGAACACAGTCACAGTTTAATGAGACAGTACAGCAAAGCAGTTCGGAACACAGCCACAGTCAGGCACAGTTCCACCAGTGAATGCAGATGTACCAAGATATCAGCAAGCACCTCCTATGCAGCCACAGCCTAAGAAGAAGTGGCCAATAGTAGTTGCTATAATAGCAGTTATTGTGGCAGCTGGCAGCAGTACTCGGATTTGTAGTACTTCCTAATGTGTTATCACCAGATAAACATGCAATAGCAGCTATCAAGAAGCTTGGAACAGGTCTTGAGGATACAGCAAGCAGTGCATTGGATAATATGTCACTTACATCTGTATCAGACAAGAATCAGATAACAGGTACATTAAAGCTTGATACTGCAACAATTGATGGCGAGAAGTATTCAGATTATATCAAGGCTGATACAGTTACATATGATATTCAGATGGATGCTTCAACAGAGAAGATGGCAGGAGAGATTAAACTACAGAATGGATCAGCTACAGCACTTACAGTTACATTTTATTCAGATGGCAATAATATGTATTTCAAAGTGCCTGAGTTATTCTCAGAGTCATTCGTAATCTCACTGGCACAGTTTGAGGATGAAATTGATTCGGGATTTTCTTATGGAAGTTTGGGTAGTATTTCAAAGTATTTCTCAGCAATAGATACAAGCAATATTGAATTATACAGAGAACCAGTTAATGCAAAGAGTTAAATGTGTAGTTAAGGGGATTAACACATTTGCAGAAGAGTGTGAATACAAGAAGGGTGATAAATTTACATATAATTCGGATAACGGAGATATCAAGGTTTCTGAGTATAGCATTACAATAACTAAGGAGACTGTTATTAAGGCATGCGAAACAGTTATTGATGAATTATATGCAAGTAAAGATCTTTTCTTCTTATATGACAATTCTTACAATGGCAGGCGTTTCACAGACAAGTATCAAGAGCAGTATTGAGAGTTCATTAAGTGATATGCACCAGTTACATTGTCAATGTATATTAATAAGAATGATGAGATTGTAAGACTTGCAATTGATGCGCAGCAGATTATAATACAAGCGAAAAAGGATTTGTTGCAATCTCATTTCTTGGTAATGACAATCCATTTGAATATGTTGTTATCGAAGCTGATGTTGATGATATTAATATGAAGTATACAGTAAAGACACAGGATGATAAGGCTGCACTGGCATTAGAGATGACTCAGAATAAAGAGTATATCAAAGCAGGAGCAGAACTTAGTTCATCAGGAACAACAGTTAAGATTGATAATCTTTATGTGAACAGCAATATTGATGACAGCAATATAGATATGAAGCTTTCAGGTGAAGCAACACAGAAAGAATTCAGCAAGTTAAAATATTCTGCATCAGATTATTCAGGTGCTTACAATCTTGCTAATCTTACAGAGACCCAGAGCACAACACTGGCATATGAGCTTATGAAGAATTTAAATGTTTTATCTAATGTGTTCAGTGATAAGCTATATAATGAATTGTTTAATGGAAAGAGTTCTTCTGGTGGTGCAAGACTTGGGTTTTAATGGCAGTTATTAACTAATGAGTAATTAGAAAGATGAGGGTATATAATATGGAATTGGCAATTATTATTGGGGTAGTTGTGATTTTATTTGTTGTGTTTATTCTTGCAAGTTATATTAAAGCACCAACAGACAGGGCATTGATTGTTTCTGGTTTAAGAAAGAATCCTAAGTTTGTTATTGGTAAGTCAGCGTTAAGAATTCCATTCTTACAGAGAGTTGATAAACTTGAACTTAAGATGATTTCTGTTGATGTTAAGACTAAGGAATCAGTTCCGACTAACGAATATATCAATGTCAACATTGATTCTGCTGTAAAGATTAAGGTTGGTTCTTCTAAGGAAATGCTTGAGAAAGCAGCAAGCAACTTCCTTAACAAGAACGAAGATTATATCAGAAACTCAGTAGGAGATGTATTAGAGGGTAATGTTCGTGAGATTATAGGACAGATGAGGCTGGAAGATATTGTTCAGGACAGAAAGATGTTTGCTGAGAAGGTACAGGAGAATGCTGCTCCTGATATGGCAAGAATGGGTCTTGAAATAGTAAGCTTTAATGTTCAGAATGTTACTGATGAGGGAAATGTTATTGAGAACCTTGGTATTGACAGGGTGGTAAGCATCAGTAAATCAGCACAGATATCAAGAGCAGAATCAGAAAGGGATATTGCAGTTGCCAAAGCTAATGCAACAAAGCAGGCAAATGATGCAAGAATCGAAGCTGAGACTGCTATTGCAGAAAGAAATAACGAACTTGAGATTAAGAAACAAGAATTAAAGAGAGCTGCAGATGTTAAGAAAGCTGAGGCTGATGCTGCATACGAAATCCAGCAGCAGGAACAGAGAAAAACAATCGAAATTACAACTGCTGATGCTAATATTGCAAAGCAGGAGAAAGAGATTGAGTTAAGAGAGAAAGAGATTGCTGTTAAGGAAAAAACACTTGATGCAGATATCCGTAAACAGGCAGAAGCAGAGAAATACGCAACACAGCAGAAGGCTGATGCACAACTTTACCAGAGACAGAAGGAAGCAGAAGCAAAGCAGTTTGAAATTCAGAAACAGGCAGAGGCTAAGAAAGCACAGGCAGAAGCAGACAGATTTGCTAAAGAGCAGGAAGCAGAGGCTGTTAAGGCACAGGGAATTGCTGAAGCAGAAAGCATTAAGGCAAAAGGTTTTGCAGATGCAGAAAGCATTAAAGCAAGAGGTCTTGCTGAGGCTGAGGCTATGGAAAAGAAAGCAGAGGCAATGGCTAAGTATGGTAAAGCTGCTATGACAGAGATGATTATTAAAGTCCTTCCACAGATGGCAGAAGCAATTGCAAAGCCTCTTGAAAGCATTGATAAGGCTACTATTATTGATGGAGGTTCAGGGGAAGAACGGGTAGGAACTTTCAGTGGTAATGTACCGTCAGTCCTTGCTAAGACAATTGAGAGTATCAAGGAAACTACAGGTTTTGACCTGACAGAAGTCATGAAGGCTAATACATATGATGCCAAGACTACTAAGAACGTTAATTTCACAGGTCTTCCAGAAGAGATGAGTGCAGCAGCCTAAAGAGCCTGAAACTGATGGTAAAACAGAATGATACTGATTAATTAAGAATCTATATGTAAAATGTATATGCTGGTATCAGATATGGGAAACTATATCTGGTATCAGCATTTTTATAGGAAGAGCCGGTTTTACAAGTTGACTATATAAATTATTGTGAGTTATAATTCTGTTATTCGGATTGAAGGAGAATAGCATTTGAATTATACAAGTGCATGTGAACAATGATTAAACACAGATATTTTGCAGGAAGAGTTCTTGTATATGGATTGATAAGTGTTACAGTTATGTTATCTGTAGCAGTGACAGGATGTAACAACAAGAATAATATTTCAGAAGAAAGTATTAAGACAGAAGCTGTCCAGCCAGAAGGAAATAATCAGTCAGAAGAGGGTAGTGAGTCAGATGTTAATGACCTGCCGTCAGATATTCATGTTGAGCCACCGGTAATTCATGGTATATCAGATAAGACATATTATACAGGCAGCAAAGTTTCATATATGACAGATGTATATGCAACAGATTTCTCAGGGCAGGAGATTGATGTTGAGGTTGATAAATCACAGGTTAATACTTCACAGCCAGGAAGTTATATTGTTTATTATAAAGCAGTAGATTCATATGGTAATGAGACTATAGAAGAAGTGACATTTACTTTTATTGAAGAGGAGACACAGGAAGTTAAAGTAAACAGCAGTTATTCAACTCTTGATGAAGTTGTAGCTGCAGTTCTTCAGGATATTACAGACAATTCTATGTCTAAAGGACAGAAAGCAAGGGCAATATATAAGTACGCACATTCTAAGATTGGATATACAGGGAACAGTTATACGAAGAGTTCAGAATGGCAGGATGAAGCATTTGAGGCATTAAAAATGATTAAGAAGAATGGATATGTGTCGGGTGACTGTTTCACATATGCTTCTGTTGACAGAGCGCTCCTTGAAGGGATAGGAGCTGAGTGTATATGGGTTGATAATCAGGGCGCAAGGTCTGGAGATCATAGCTGGGTTTTATGTAATCTTGGAACAGGCTGGTATCATTTTGATTCAACAAGAATGTATGATGGATTTGAATGTTTTATGCTGACAGATTCACAGGTGCAGGATTATATTAACAGAGGAAATTCAATATATAGAAGAGATATGTCCGCGTATCCGGAAACTCCTTCAGAAGAGTTTTCATATTAGGGAGGAGTAAGATAAATGTTATTTACATCTTATCAGTTTATTTTATTTGTTCTGGTTGCACTTATTTTATATTATGTTGTTCCTAAACGTATTCAGTGGATAGTACTGTTATGTATGAATATGTTATTCTATGTGTATGCCGGATTAAGCGGAATAATATTCATAGTGACAACTATCGTAACGACGTATGCAGGTGCAAGGCTTATATATAGGGAGAAAGACAGGTCTGTACGCTTCATAGAGGAACATAAATGTGATATATCCAGAGATGAAAAGAAAAAGCTTAAGAACATTTCTTTTAAGAAAACAGAAAATGTTTCTTACTATTGTTCTGTTTATTAATTTTGGAATACTTGCTGTACTTAAATACACCAATATGTTTATAGTCACATTTACAACATTTAATACGGTTGATTTCATACTTCCGATGGGAATATCATTCTATACATTCCAGTCTACTGGATACATGATTGATGTGTATCGCGGTGTTGCAGATGCAGAGAAGAATCCGTTCAGATATGCACTGTTTGTGTCTTTTTTTCCACAGCTTGTACAGGGACCTATAAGCAGATGGAATGATCTGAAGAAAAGCCTGTTTGAAAGTCATGTGTTTTCGTGGGTTAATATACAGTATGGTTTTGAGAGAATTCTGTGGGGATATTTCAAGAAGATGGTAATCGCAGACAGGGCAGCAATCGGACTTGCAACAATACAGTCAGATGTTTCAGTGTATTATGGTGCATATGCATTTGTAGGAATGCTGTTATATGCAATTGACCTGTATGCAGATTTCACAGGTGGCATAGATATTACAATTGGTGTTGCACAGATGTTTGGAATTACTCTTCCAGAGAATTTCAGAAGACCATTCTTTTTCAAAGAGCATTGCAGAATACTGGAGAAGATGGCACATTACACTGTGCGCATGGTTTAAGGATTATCTTTTCTATCCGTTATCAATGTCTAAATGGATGAATAAGGTATCAAGGTGGCTTAAGAAGCACGTAGGAAAGCCGGTAGGTTCAAGATTTCCAGTATATTTTTCAAGTCTTACTGTGTGGTTTGTGACAGGTATATGGCATGGTGCAAGTTGGAACTTTGTAGTTTGGGGGCTTTTGAACAGCATAATTATGCTTGTTTCTCAGGAACTTAAGCCATTATATGAGAAGGCAGATAACAGGTTAGGTTACAGAAAATTAAAATACTACAAAGTATTTGAGATAATAAGAACTACTGCTATAGTATCTTTGCCTGCAGATGCTTGATTATTACAGAGATATTGCAGAGGCATTCCGTATGTTTTTCTCAATGTTTACAGGTGGTAATTATGCGGCTGTATTCACTAAGGGAATGTGGAGTATTGGTTTATCAGCAGCTGATTATATAGTACTTTTTGCAGGCGTGGTTATAATGTTTGCGGTAAGCCTGCTTGAGAAAATGTCCGGTAAGAGACCGGTTAGCAAAAGAAGAATTATATTATAAGATATACAGTTTTTCTTGTGATTTTTCTGCTTATAGCTGTATTTGGAATCTATGGAATCGGATACGAGTCAAGCCAGTTTATATATAATCAGTTTTAGAAAACATTTTCTAAGGAATGGAGAAAGTTTTGAGAAAAAAGATATGTACAGGTATTGCAGTTATCATAATACCGATAGTATGTCTGTATCTTTTACAGTGTCTGTTAGTTCCTAAATATGCATCAGATATTAAAGAAGGTGCAATGATTAAGGAATATTATAACAGTGAAAAGAATCATGATGTGCTTATTCTTGGTGACTGTGAAGTGTATGAGAATATATCCACGGTTACAATGTGGGAGAATTACGGAATATCAAGTTATATCCGTGGAAGTGCGGAACAGCTTATATGGCAGTCGTATTATCTTTTAGAGGATACACTAAAGTATGAGAAACCGCAGGTTGTTATTTTAAATGTACTTGCAATGACAGAAAGTGATGCCAAAAACGAGGCTTATAACAGAATGACACTGGATGGCATGAAGCTTTCAAAGTATAAAATAGCTTCTATAAGGGAGTCAATGACAGAAGAAGAGAATATGGCCAGCTATATATTCCCACTGCTTAGATATCACTCAAGATGGAGTGAATTGTCATCAGAGGATTTCAGATATATGTGGAAAACACCATCTGTTACAACTAACGGTTATCTTATGCAGAAAGGTATAAGACCAGTTACGACCATACCAAAAAAGCTGCTCCACTTGCTAATTATACATTCAGTGACAGGAACATGGAGTATCTTGATAAGATATATTCACTTTGCAAAGATAATGGTATTAATCTTGTGCTTATGAAGGCACCAAGTGTATTTCCTCACTGGTATGATGAATGGGATAAGCAGGTGAGTGATTATGCGGATGGGCATGGAATACTATATCTTAATACAATTGATGAGGCTGAAAATATAGGTATAGACTATACTACTGATACATTTGATTATGGGCAGCATCTTAATGTGGAAGGAGCTGAGAAGCTGTCGTTATATCTTGGGGAACAGCTTGTTAAGAATTTCAGGCTTACTGACCATAGACAGGATGAATCATATAAGAATGCATGGCAGACAATAGTTAATAAATATTACGAAGAGAAACAGGGAGATTGATTATGAGAAAGAAGAGTTTAATGTTAGCGGCAGTACTTGCAGCAGGAGTTATGATGGCAGCATGTGGAAGTGCATCAACACTGCCAGATAATAGTCAGGACAAGCCGGTTGCATCACAGCAGACGGAAAGTAAGTATTCATTTGAATTAAAAGGAATAGAGTTAAAGACAGATGGCGATCTTACAGAATATACATCTAAGCTTGGAGAACCTTCTGGTGGTTACTATGAGGCTAAAAGCTGTGCATTTGAAGGAATGGACAAATTCTATTACTATGATAGCGTAACTCTGCAGGGATATCAGAAGGACGGAAATGATAAGCTTTATTCTATAACACTTATGGATGATGCTGTTAAGACTAAAGAAGGTGTCCGTATTGGCGATAAGAAAGATAAGGTTTTATCAGCATATGGAAGTGATTATACAGAAGCTGACGGACAGCTTCTGTATGAATCAGGTAACACCAGACTTTCGTTCGTTATGAAGGATGATGAAGTACAGAGCATAATATACAGTGTTAAATAATTCAATGGAGCGGCGTATATTTATGAGTATACAATATATGTGTTGTATCGGAATTTACGCAGCTTCTGCTCCATTTTAATGGCGTTGGAAAGCTGTCTGAAAGCACCAACCTGAACTTTATAATAGTCGTTTTCATATATGATAAAAGCTGGGAATCCTTCAATAAGCAGGGAATTAAGCATGCGGTCTGCATTATTTTTATTGCGGTAGGCACCAACCTGAACACGATAAAGTGGCTCAGGAGAGAGGTCATCATCGCAGTTACATGCTGGTTTAGCAGGAGGTGCAGGCTTTTTTTCGCATCTTTGCAGGCATGATTTCAGCGGATTTGGCAGAATCTGATTTCACTGATGGCACTTCACCTGAAGCAGCCTGTGCAGTAGTATTATTTGTATTTGGTTTAATTCCAAGGGTCTTAAGAATACCATCTGCGATTCCATTTGCAATCTGGTTAAAGTTCTTATCAAATGTTTCATTATCTTTATCGTTGTTAATAAAGCCGGCTTCTACAAGTACGGCAGGCATTTTTGTCCGTTTGAGTACAACAAGGTTAGGACGTTCGGTAATTCCAAGATTTTTAAAGCCAGCCTTTTCCAGCTCAGAATTGATATTGGCAGCCATCTGTGATTTAATACCGGAATTATTGTAAACAAGAGTTTCCACGCCTGTGTACTGGTTAGGCGTAGGAGATGAATTTCTGTGGATTGATACAAAATAATCAGCCTTAGCATCATTGGCATCAGTTGCTTTTTTAAAAGGTGTCTCATATTCATCAGTAGTACGGGTGTACACAACGTCAATACCATTTTTTCTAATATATCACCTACGGCGAGTGCAAGCTTTAAGTTGTCATCTTTCTCAGCTCTGCCATTATATGTTGCACCATAGTCGCTACCGCCGTGTCCGGCATCTACAGCTATCTTATATTGAGCCATAATATCTCCGATAACATTAATCATATTATTGTATGCAAAAGACATAATAAGCGTACCTGTCACATATATTTATCTTAAGATGAGAAGAGGACAGATTATGAACGTTGGATATGTACATACATTTGAAGTGCCAGAAAATAATATTGATAAAGGCCGGTTGAAGGTAAGTGTTGTCAATGAAGAAAATGTGCCAATTAAAGGAGCGGCTGTAAGACTGTCGTATACAGGAAATCCTGATAATATAATAGGAGAAAGTGGTACAGACGGAGACGGGATAAGTATATTTAACGACTTAAGAACGCCTCCAATTGAATATAGCATGGAACCAGGGAACAGGCCAGCCATTTTCAAGTATGACATAGCTGTAAGTGCGCCAGGATTTGATAATGTAAATATATCAGGCAGTGATATGTTTTCGGGGGAGCTAAGTATTCAGAATGTAAAGATGTCTGCAAGGGATAATTCGCAGAATAATATAGTCATACCTGTTAACACATTATATGGAGATTACCCACCTAAGATTGATGAAGAAGAGATTAAGCCTATGGGTCAGTCGGGTGAAATTGTGCTTGACAGAGTTGTTGTTCCTGAAATTGTAGTTGTACATGACGGACCGCCTAAAGATACTGAGGCAGATAATTATTATGTTACTTATAAGGATTATATTAAGAATGTAGCAAGCTCTGAGATATATTCAACATGGCCAAGGCAGACAATTGAGGCAAATGTGCTTGCTATTATGTCATTTACATTAAACCGGGTATATACAGAATGGTACAGAAACAAATTTTATGATTTTACAATAACTTCATCAACTGCATATGACCAGAAATGGGTTAATGGAAGAAATGTGTTCGAAAGTATATCACAGGTAGTAGATGATATATTTGACAATTACATATCAAGACCTAATGTAAAAGCAGCCAATACTTACACAGTATTGTGATGGAAAGAAGTGACATGTCCTAACAGGCTTTCACAGTGGGGAAGCAAGTATCTGGGAGATCAGAATTATTCATCGATTGATATATTAAGATATTATTATGGTCAGGATGTGTATATTAATGCGGCAGAACAGATAAGCGGAATTCCTTATTCATGGCCAGGAACTAATCTTGATATAGGCTCATCAGGGCAGAAGGTAAGGCAGCTGCAGGAACAGCTTAATCTTATAGGAGAGTATTATAGTTCTATTCCGGTCCTAAGTACTGATGGAATATATGGTGAGCAGACAGCAGCAGCGGTTAAGGAATTCCAGCGGATATTCAATCTGCCACAGTCAGGAATAACAGATTTCCCTACATGGTTTACAGTATCAGAAAAATATGTTGCACTTGCCGGACTGGCGGAATTATAAGAATGTTAATGAGGTATGTAAGGCTGTCACTTTGTGGCAGCCTTTTTAGGAGAAACATTTAAACAGCCTGTCCAAGACATGTCTTAATGTCATCTTCCGGATTGCTTATAAGTCTTAACTGGAAAGTGTCTACAAGATACTGTAAGACATTAGGACTTAAGAAAGCAGGAAGCGTAGGGCCAAGATAGATGTTCTTAATGCCAAGGCTTAACAGGGCGAGAAGGTCTGCAACAGCCTTCTGCTCATACCATGAAACAATAAGAGATAAAGGAAGTCCATTGACATCTGTATCAAATGCATCTGCAAGGGCATTGGCAATAAGAATAGCAGAATATACATCATTACACTGTCCGATATCAAGAAGCCTTGGAAGTCCGGCAACTGTGCCGAAATCAAGCTTATTGAAACGATATTTGCCGCATGCAAGAGTGAGAATCATGCAGTCATCAGGAACCATAGTGGCAAAATCAGTAAAATAACTTCTGCCAGGTCTTGCACCATCACAGCCACCAATCAGGAAAAAATGTCGTATCTGTTTTGATTTTACCGCTTCAACAAGTTCACCTGCATGAGACAGAGCAGCTTCATGTCCGAATCCTACTAGAATTTCTTTTACTTCCTGCTCTTCGGTAAAGCCTCCAAGTTCAAGAGACTGTTTTATGATTTCAGAAAAATCTTTTTCACCGTCAGGCTTCTTCTCTATATATTTTATGCCATCCCAGCCTACAACATTAGTAGAATATATACGGTCTTTATATGTGTCTCTTGGACGCATGAGACAATTGGTTGTCATAAGGATACAGCCGGGAAGATTATCAAACTGTTTTTGCTGGTCCTGCCATGCACCGCCAAAATTACCTGCAAGATGCTTATATTTTTAAGACCTTCATAACCATGTGAAGGGAGCATTTCCCCAAGTGGGTATATATATATTAATGCCAAGTCCTTCGGTCTGTTTAAGAAGCATTTTCAAGGTCTTTAAGGTCATGACCGGAAATAATGATGAAGGACCTTTCTTAATGTGAACGTTGACCGGGTGTGGTGATGGATTACCATATATGGTTGTGTTCGCTTCATCAAGTTTTTCATTATCTCAATAGCCATATCACCTGTTTTAAGAGTCAGACGGATAAGTTCTTCGACAGTCAGGGTGTTATCTGTTATTGCTTCGAGTGCAATGATATAGAAATTGTCAACATTATCACTATAGTATGAAAGTTCCCTTGCCTGATGACCGTAGGCACTTATTCCTTTAAGACCATAAAGAATAGTCTGTCTTAATGAGCGGATATCAGGATCCAGAGTTTTGTCGTACATAATGCCTGCCATTGGCGCGTCACGCAGCATATCAGCTTTAGTTTCTGGCAGTTCGTATGCAGCAGATGGGGTAATATAATCAGTTGTTCCTACTATATTTTTCAGATTATTCTTGATGTCCTGGGATTGTTTAAGAAGATGGACATGATCATCTACATTGAAATTAACATTAGTAAGAGTGGTAAAAAGACAATTCTCAATAAAGCTGACAACAGATTTGTCAACATTAAGTCCTGAATCCAGAATATGTCTGGCATAGAAGCTGATACCTTTCAGCTGATAGATAAGCAAATCCTGAAGATTGGCTATTTCTGGTGTCTTTCCGCATACGCCGAGTTTAGTGCAGCCTTTTCCGCCGGCTGTCTGTTCACATTGATAGCAGAACATATCGTATCCAAGATCCATATTATTACTCATATAATACTCCTTTTGATTCATAATTATTAATTAATATTATGAATCCTGAATATCTGATTTATTCATAAATTTGTATGATATGACAATTTAATGATATAAAATGTATGGTACAATAATATATAGAAAGAATATGTGACGGATTCTGTCACATCCTTATCAAAGAGGAGGCACGTGTTATGCATATATCAAAGAATTCTGCAACTCAGATTGTTGAAGAAATTTCAAAACTTGTTAAACAGAATATTAATCTTATGGATGAGACAGGACATATAATTGCAAGTCGTGATAAATCCAGAATAGGGGATTTTCATTATGGTGCATATAAGATTATATCTGAAAATCTTGAGGAATATTATATTGATGAAGATGATTTATCAAAAGGCATAAAAAAGGAATTAATCTTCCACTTGAACTTGATGGCGGAATAGTAGGTGATAGGAATGACAGGTGGATATGAAGAGGTTATAACGTCTGGAAAACTGTTAAAAAAGATGACGGAAATTCTTTTGATGGAGAGTCGTGCAAACTATAGACAGCTTATGAATAAGCGTGTAAGGAATGCTTTTTATGAAGAATGGCTTATAAATGGAGGATATAAGAATGCTGATTTAGAAGACCGTGGAATGGCTTTGGGAATAGATATTAATAAGCCAAGAAGAGTGTTTTTTGCCAGTATAGATGAGTTGGACAACCTTAAAGATTCACAGCAGGGACAGTCTCAGATTGCAAAATTTGAGAATGATGTTGATGCATTTTTTAAAGAGAAATAATTATAAAATGCATTTCAGGAATGCTTCAAGACAGATAATAATCATAGATAATATGGATACGGAAAATGTGGTTAAATTTGCAGGAGAGCTGGCAGGATATGTGTGGGAAAAAGATAAGTTTGAATTAAATATTGGTATAGATTCAGCCCAAAGCTATGATATGCATGAAGCTTATGTTGAAGCACATAGGGCATGGACGGTCTGCAGCTGAAAAACATGAACAGATTATATGCTATGAGGATATTAGTCTTGAACTTTTAATAAGCAATGTACCGACAGAGATTAAGCTTGAATATTTAAAGAAGGTATTCAAAGATATGGATTATAATGATGTACGTGAGAATATTGCGTTGCTGAAAGCGTATTTTAATGCACAGGGATCAATACAGAAAGCGAGCAGACAATCTTTATATTCATAAGAATACATTACAATACAGAATATCAAAACTGAAAGAAATAACAGGACTTGATGTCAGGAAGCCAACAGAAAGTCCAGCATTGTATCTGGCATACATAATTACTGATGAATTAATTAATGAAAAATATGATTTACCATTATTGTTACATAATACAAAATAAAAATGATATTATGTGCTGTGTAACATTTTACTATTAAACTTTACATGTTATTATTGTGTCATACAAAGCACAAAGGTTTGTGCAAACCGTACAACAATAAAATAGAAATGAGGTGTTTTTATGACAGGAGTAGCATTGATAATTGCATTTGTGTTGGCTATCATTGTGATGATAGTTGCAATCTCTAAGTTTAAGGTTCATCCTTTCTTAGCAATTATGGCGGTATCACTTATTCTTGCAATGATGGCAGGAATTCCATTTGTTGATACTGTAAAACCAGACGGAACAAAGGTGTCTGGAATTCCAACAGTTATAGGAGCTGGATTCTCAGGTACATTCAAAAAAGATCGGTATTGTTATTATATTAGGTGCATTGATTGGCTCGGTACTTGAAAAACAGGAGCGGCATTGAAGCTGGCAGATATGGTAATTAAGGTAGTAGGAAAGAAAAGACCAGAACTTGCAATAGAGCTTATGGGCTGGGGTTGTTTCAATTCCTGTGTTTTGTAACAGTGGTTTTGTAATTCTTAATCCAATAAGAAAAGCACTTGTAAAAAAAAAGAACAGCAGTTTCAAGTGTAGCAATGACAGTAGCACTTTCAGCAGGACTTTATATTTCGCATGTTTTTATTCCGCCAACACCTGGTCCGATAGCAGCTGCTAATACACTTGGAGTGGGAGATAATCTTTTACTTGTAATGGGACTTGGTGTTGTATGTTCAATATTTCCTCTTATAGCAGGTCTTGTATATGCTAAGTTTATTGGAAAGAGAGTAAAGAGTGCTGATGAAGTAACAGACAATGGAGAGGTTACCAAGACATATGAAGAATTAGTTGCAGAGTATGGAAAGCTTCCTAATGGATTTAATGCATTAGCTCCAATTCTTGTACCAATCATTCTTATGGCACTTGGTTCAATTTCATCAATGGCTGGCTGGACCGGCGCACTTGACATAGCATGCCAGTTCCTTGGTAAACCAATAATTGCTCTTGCTGTTGGTACAATATTTGCAGTAATCCAGCTTGCAACGGCACATAAGATGTCCGATTTTACAATATTACCAATGAGACATTAAAAACAGTTGGCCCTATACTTTTTGTAACAGCAGCCGGTGGTGTGTTAGGTAAGGTTATATCTTCAAGCTCAATGGTTGCATTTATTACACAGCATGCAGAAGTGCTTTCAGCAGTCGGAATATTCTTCCCATTCCTTCTTGCGGCAATATTAAAGACAGCACAGGGGTCTTCAACAGTTGCAATTACAACAACAGCAGGTATAATTGCTCCGTTGCTTGGTGCGCTTGGACTTGCTTCACCTGTTAAGACAGTGCTTTGTGTAATGGCTATAGGCGCTGGTGCCATGACAGTATCACATGCTAACGACTCATACTTCTGGGTAGTTACTAATTTTGGTGACATGGATCCTGAACAGGGATATAAGACACAGACAGTGTGCACATTAATAATGGGTATTGGCAAAAGAATGGTTGAAATATTTATTCTTTCATTAATTTTATAATATAAATGTTACATAATGCGGCTATACTTATGAGAACTATATGGACTTATCAGTATGGCCGCATTATATAAAAAGAAAGGTTATAATAACAATACATTTAGAACAATATCAGGAGGATTATATATGGTTATAGGCTTTGTTGGATTGGGAATAATGGGAAAACCGATGGCAAAGAATCTTTGCAGAGCTGGATACACATTGATTGTTAATGACCATCATAAGGAAAATGTCGATGAACTTGTACAGGCAGGTGCGAGAAGTGGTGATTTAAAACAGATTGGCATGGAAAGTGATGTAGTTATAACAATGCTTCCAAACAGTCCTCAGGTAAAGGATGTAATGCTTGGGGAAAATGGTATTGCGGGTTATATGAAAAAAGGAACATGTTTTATAGATATGAGTTCAATTAATCCTGTCGACAGCAGATATATTGGTGATGTATTAAAAGAAAAAGGAATTGATATGCTTGATGCACCTGTGTCAGGAGGAGAACCTAAAGCAATAGATGGAACAGTTGCATTTATGGTTGGTGGAGATGAGAAAACATTTGATAAGTATAAACAAATTCTTACACATATGGGTTCATCAGTTACAAGATGTGGTGAACTTGGAGCAGGAAATACAACAAAACTTGCCAATCAGATAATTGTTGCATGTAATATCCAGGCAGTTTCTGAAAGTTTCATTCTGGCAAAAAAAGCCGGAGTAGACCCTGAATGTGTATTTGAGGCAATAAAAGGCGGACTTGCAGGGTCTACTGTTATGAATGCCAAAGTTCCAATGATGATAGAGGACAATGTTGAACCAGGATTCAGAGTAGATTTACATATTAAAGATTTGAATAATGCACTTGAGTGTGCTCATAGTGTTGGAGCTCCAGTACCGATGACGGCACAGGTTCAGGAAATAATGCAGTATCTGCATAATAATGGAGATGGAAGCAGCGACCACAGTGCAATTATACATTATTATGAAAAACTGGCAGACACAAAATTATAAATGTTGTTGACAGGTTATTATAATGTCAGGAAGGAGAATCTTATGAATAAAGAATTAAGAGCGGTTGCAGACAATATAATTGATGCGGCAATTAAAGCAGTTCTTCCGGATGAAGCAGTTAAGAAAACACTTAAAGACAGGAAATTTGATGGAAAAGTTATTCTTGTAGCAGTAGGAAAAGCCGCATGGCAGATGGCAAAGGCGGCAAGTGACTGTCTGGGAGACAGAATGAATGAAGGAATTGTAATAACGAAGTATGGACATGTAAAAGAGCCGATTGAAAGAATAGAATGTTTTGAGGCAGGCCACCCTGTTCCAGATGAGAATTCATTTAAAGCAACACAGGCAGCTATTGAGATGGTAAGCGGACTCAATAAGAATGATACAGTGCTTTTTCTTCTTTCAGGTGGAGGAAGTGCTTTATTTGAGAAGCCGAAGATTACAGGAGAAGAATTGCAGGATATAACTAATCAGTTACTTGCATGCGGCGCAGATATTGTTGAGATTAATACGATAAGAAAACGCTTATCAGAAGTAAAGGGCGGACGGTTTGCAAAATTATGTGAACCGGCGCATGTATTATCAATAGTATTATCAGATATACTTGGTGACCCACTGGATATGATTGCTTCAGGTCCGGCATGTGCAGATACAACAACATGTGAAGAAGCATGGCACATTGTAGAAAAATATAATCTTAATATAAGTGAAGATGTAAAAAAGCTGATGGATATTGAGACACCGAAGAAACTGGATAATGTAACAACTTTTATTAATGGAAGTGTGCGTGAATTATGCAGTGCAGTATCAAGGGAATGTTCAAAGTATGGATATGAACCAGTAATGCTTACGGACCAGTTATGCTGTCAGGCAAAAGAAGCCGGAAGTTTTCTTGCATCTATAGCAAAGACACATTGTAAGTCAGGAAAGAAGCTGGCATACATAGCAGGCGGAGAAACTGTTGTTAATATTACCGGACATGGTAAAGGCGGAAGAAATCAGGAGATTGCATTATCAGCAGCAGAAGGTATTAAGGGAATGTCAAATGCAAAGCAGTATTCAGTATAGGCAGCGATGGAACAGACGGACCTACGGATGCGGCAGGTGGATATAGCGATGGTGATACAGCAGGAGTTTTAAAGAATAAAGGAATAGATATATTTGAAGTGCTTAAGAATAATGATGCTTATAATGCTTTGAAACTAACAGAGGGGCTTATTATAACAGGACCTACGGGAACAAATGTTAATGATGTTTCT
>VOFE01000305.1_pt1 | contig 20001 bp, 28 predicted proteins | sample 5384071 | NCBI WGS metagenome assembly VOFE01 (sample SAMN12384724, study PRJNA508395) | human gut metagenome | isolation source: healthy gut D | host: Homo sapiens
ATTCTCCGGCCTGATCCGGGCCTGTTTGAGGAAAATGTGAGGTCTCTATGAAAATCTTGTTCCGAAATGTCACCGCTGTGACTATGGACCCGGCCCGGCCTGTGCTTCAAAACGCCTGCGTGGCGGTGGAGGGGACCCGGATCGCCTCTGTGGGCCAGGAGCATCCCCGGGAGGAGTTCGACCGGGTGATTGACGGACAGGGCGGTGCGCTGCTGCCCGGTCTGGTCAACTGCCACACCCATGTGCCCATGGCCCTGCTCCGGGGCTATGGCGGGGGTCACGACCTTCAGCACTGGCTGAACGACTATATCTTCCCTGCCGAGGCCAAGCTGGATGACCGATGCGTGGCTGCCGGGACCGCCCTGGGCCTGGCGGAGATGATCGCCTCGGGCACCACCTGCATCGCGGATATGTATATGCACACCGGCGCGGTGGCCCGGACGGTGCTGGAGTCCGGCGTCAGCGCCAATCTGTCCTGCGGCGGGGTATATTTCGGCGCGCCGGAGGATTTTTCTCCGGACGCCTGTGGGGACTGCCGGAACCAGATCGCCCTGACGGAGGAGTGGAACGGCGCGGGGGACGGTCAGATCAAGGTGGACGCCTCCATCCACGCGGAGTATACCTCCAGCCCGCCCCTGTGGGAGTGGATGGCCGGCTATGCCGCAGAGCACGGCCTGGGGATGCACGTCCATGTGTCCGAGACCCGGTCTGAGCATGAAAACTGTATCCAAAAGTACGGCAAGACCCCGGTGGCCCTGCTGGACCAATATGGTGTGTGGGTCAACGGCGGCACAGCCGCCCACTGCGTCTGGGTGACCGATGAGGACATGGAGCTGATGGCCCGGCGGGGGATTACCGCCGTCCACAACCCCGTGTCCAACTTGAAGCTGGCCTCCGGCGCGGCCCGGGCGCCCAGGTTGCTGGAGCGGGGGGTCAACGTGGCCCTGGGCACCGATGGCGTGGCCTCCAACAACAGCCACGACCTGTTTGAGGAGATCAAGCTGGCCGCCATCCTCCACAAGGGGATCGGCCTGGACCCCACGGCAGTGACCGCGCGGCAGGCCCTGGAGATGGCCACCGTCAACGGGGCGCGGGCCTTGGGGGGCGGAACACCGGGGTCATCGCTCCGGGCAAAACGGCGGACCTGATCCTGGTGGATCTGGCCGCGCCCAATCTATTCCCCTGCCATGACGTGGAGGAGGATCTGGTCTATTCGGCCCGAGGCTCCAACGTTGTGATGAATATGGCCCGGGGACGGGTCATATATGAGAGGGGAGAGTTCTTCACCCTGGATCTGGAGAAGATCCGTGCGGAGGTGGAGGGCTATGCTCTGCCCCGGATTTTTGGTAGCGTGAGGGGCGGCGGGGCCTGACGGGTCCGCCCCGAACGAAAAGGAGGTTTCCCATGGCCCAACACAGCCATCCCCCGCGCCGCGTGGCGCAGAGTCCGAAGCAGAACACCTTCTTCGGCGGCGCCGCCGTGCTGGCGGCCGGGATCCTGGTGGTCAAGCTGATCGGTCTGTTCTATAAGATCCCGCTGCTCAACATCATCGGTGAGCAGGGGACCGCGGACTTCGGCAACGCCTATAACATCTACGCCGTGCTGCTCACCATCTCCACCGCCGGACTGCCGGTGGCGGTGTCCAAGCTGGTGAGCGAGGCCAACGCCCTGGGCCGTCAGAATCAGGTCCGGCGGACCTTCCGGCTGGCTATGGCCCTGTTTTTGACCCTGGGCGTGCTGTCCTTCCTGGTGATGTTCTTCTGCGCCGACCAGCTGGCCGGCCTGATGCATGACAGCATGGCCGCTCCGGGCATCAAGGCTCTGGCCCCGGCGGTGATCTGTGTGGGCTGTCTGTCCGCCTTCCGGGGCTATGCCCAGGGACACGGCCGCATGACCCCCACCGCGGTGTCCCAGATCATCGAGGCCCTGTGCAAGCTGACGGTGGGCCTGGGTCTGGCCTACTGGCTGGTGAAGCAGGGCGCGGACGCCAGCCACGCCGCTGCGGGCGCCATCACCGGCGTGACGGTGGGCACCATCGTGGCCCTGGCCTATATGCTGATGAACTTCCTCATCACCCGGGGGCAGGAGGGGGACCTGTCCGACGACCGGCCGGACGGCGCCGCCAAGATTTTGAAGGACCTGCTGATGATCGCCGTGCCCATCACCATCAGCTCCTCCATGGTGGGCATCGTCACCGTGATCGACAGTTCCCTAGTCCAGGGACAGCTCCAGCGGGCCTTGCTGGAAAACCCGGACACCTGGGCGCTGTACCAGGGGATCGTGGACTTCACCGATCTGGAGCAGGCCATGAAGGCGTGGCAGGCCGCCCTGCCCCAGGGAAGCGCAGTCACCATGGCCCTGCTGGAGCAGAGCATGGCGGGGCAGGGGGGGCAGGCGGAGGCCGCGATGGCCCTGCATACCACGCTGGAGGGGATCAGCCGCACCCTCTACGGCAACTACAACGGAGCGCTGAATATCTATAACCTGCCGACCTCCCTGATGGCGGCGGTGACCGCGGCGGTGATCCCCGCCGTCTCGGGCGCGCTGGCCCGCCGGGACCGCCGGGGCGCGGGACGGATCACCGGCTCCGCCCTGCGGATCACGGCCCTGGTGGCCTGTCCCATGGCGGTGGGGCTGTATGTGCTGGGAAAGCCCATCATGGCCCTGATCTTCCCCAGTCTGAACGCGGACCTGGCCGGCCCCCTGTTGTCCACACTGGGTCTGGCCACCCTGTTCGTGTGTATGATGCTGGTGTGCAACTCCATCCTCCAGGCCCACGGCTTTGTCAACCTCCCGGTGGCCATTATGCTGCTGGGCGGGGTGGTGAAGATCTTTACCAACTACCATGTGGTCGTTGTGCCCAGCATGGGGATCTATGGGGCCCCTATGGGCAATATCCTGTGCTTTGCCCTGTGCATGGTGCTGGACCTGGTGGTCATCGCCCGGGTGATCCCCCGGCGGCCCTCTTATTTCCAGGTGTTCGCCAAGCCGGCGGCGGCCTCCGCCCTGATGGGTCTGGGGGCCTGGGCGGTGTACGGTCTGCTGTCCAAGGTGCTGATGGCTGCCGGGAAGCTGTGTGAGCTGGATCAGGCCACCCAGAAGATCGTGGGCCTGAGCCGGACGGGCAACGGTCTGGCGGTGATCTGCGCCATCCTGGTGGCAGTGGCGGTGTATGGGATTTTGATCATTGCCCTGCGGGCCATCACCCGGGAGGACCTCACCCTCATGCCCAAGGGGGAAAAAATAGCCCGGATCCTGCATCTTTCCTAGAAAAGACGTAAAAAATACCTTGCGAAGGAAGCGAGATTGTGGTAGATTTTCAATATGTAGATTCCTATGGGATCGAGGACCTGCTGCGCATCATGGAGCTGCTCCGGGCGCCCGGGGGATGTCCCTGGGACCGGGAGCAGACCCACCAGAGCATCCGCCGGAATATGCTGGAGGAGGCGTATGAGGCGGTGGAGGCCATCGATGAGGAGGACCCGGAGCACCTGAAGGAGGAGCTGGGCGACGTCCTGCTCCAGGTGGTGTTCCATGCCCGCATGGCGGAGGAGGAGGGACTGTTCTCCTTCGGCGACGTGGTGGACGGCGTGGCTAAGAAAATGGTGTTCCGCCACCCCCATGTCTTTGGCGCGGTCCGGGCAGAAGACTCAGAGCAGGCCCTGGATACCTGGGACGCCCAGAAGCGGGAGGAGAAGTCCCAGCGCACCGCCACAGACACTCTGGAGGCGGTGGCGCGCTCCCTTCCCGCCCTGATCCGGGCGGAGAAGGTCCAGAGCAAGGCCGCCAAGGCCGGCTTTGACTGGCCGGACCGGGAGCCCGCCCTGGACAAGCTGGCCGAGGAGGTGGACGAGTTCCGCCGCGCCGCCCACGGGGACGGAGACCCGGAGGAGGAGCTGGGCGACCTGCTCTTCGCCGCGGTGAAGGCGGGGCGTTTCCTGGGGCTGGACAGCGAGCAGGCCCTCACACAGGCCTGTGACAAATTCATCCGCCGGTTCCGGACGGTGGAGGAGCTGGCGCCCCGTGCTCTGAAGGAGTGCTCCCTGGAGGAGCTGGAGGCCCTCTGGACCCGGGCGAAATCACATCCGGAGGCTCAGGCTTAAAAGCTGGCGTTCGTCCCGGCTTTAAGTGATATTTCAAAAGACAGGCTGCGTGCGCGGCCGTCGATGTTCTTAGGAGGAAGACGACATGAATAAAACTGAACTGATCGCCGCTGTGGCGGAAAAGGCCGATCTGTCCAAGAAGGACGCCGAGGCTGCCATCACCGCCGCCGTGGAGGCCATTACCGGCGCGCTGATCGAGGGTGAGAAGGTCCAGCTGGTGGGCTTCGGCTCCTTTGAGGTCAAGACCCGCGCCGCCCGCGTGGGCCGCAACCCCAAGACCGGGGAGGAGATCCCCATTTCCGAGGCCCGTCTGCCCGTGTTCAAGGCCGGTAAGGCCCTGAAGGACGCGGTGGCGAAGTAAGGGCCGGTCCGGAGCGTGATCCCGGGGCGCCGCCACACCGAGGGGCGGCGCCCCTATTTTTATCAGCGACAGAGAGGAACAGAAGTCATGCGATTGGATAAGTGGTTAAAGGTCTCCCGCCTGATCAAGCGGCGCACAGTGGCCAATGAGGCCTGTGACAACGGCCGGGTGACGGCCAACGGCCGCGGCGTGAAGGCCAGCTATGAGGTGAAGCCCGGGGATGTGCTGGAGCAGGATCCCGGCCTCATCAGAACAGGTCGCTCCATCGCTCCAGCTGCGGAACAGGTCGGTCATGTCATCGATGCGCTGCTCAGAGCAGAGACGTCCGTCAGCCAGAGCAGGTCGCCAGCCTCCCGCTGATGCAGGGCGTTCAGCGCCTCCAGACAGATGTCCCGCATCTGGCAGATCTCCTCCTGCGCCTGGGCGGAGAACTGGATGTGCCGTTCCTCCAGCAGCTTGGGAGTAGCCGCAGATGTTGATGGCGTGGTCGCCGATGCGCCTGATATTGCCGGTGATGGTAAAATAGCTGCTGACGATGCTGGACCCTGCTCGTTGGTCTCATAGGTGATGAGACGGAAATATACTTGGAGATCTCCTTATTGAGGAAATCCAAGTAGCTCTCCATCTTCTCGGCCTTGGTCAGAAGACTGCTGTCCCGACTGAGCACCGCGTCAAAGCTGGTCTCGATGTTGTCCTGGGCCATATCCAGCATCCGATCCAGCTCCTGCTGCAGCTGGCCGATGTGGATAGCGGAGGCGCCCAGGTTGCCGTCCTTGCTGCTGACCTGGACGGGGGGTCAGGTATTCCAGGTGCATCTCGTCCCGGTTCTCCTCCGGCTGCTCGGGCAGGATACGCACCGCCAGGCTGGCCAGTTGATTGCCCAGAGGAAGCAGCAGAAGGGTAGTGACAATATTGAAAATAGTGTGCATGTTGGCAATCTGGGCAGCCGGCGCATCAGGGGTAAAGGAGGCCACCAGATCGGCCAAGGGAAACAGGATGCAGAGGATGGTAAAGAGCACCGTGCCGATGATGTTGAACATCAGGTGGATGATAGTAGCACGTTTGGCGCTGCGGTTGGTACCGATGGAGGCCAGGATTGCAGTGATACAGGTACCGATATTCTGACCAAAGAGGATGAACACAGAACTGGAAAAGCTGATGGCACCGCTGGTGGCCAGAGCCTGAAGGATGCCCACTGAGGCCGAAGAGGACTGGATCAGGGCGGTAAACAGGGCGCCCACGGCGATGCCCAGCAGGGGTTGGAGAATCTGGTCATCAGGTCCACAAAAGGCCTGGGAGTCACGCAGAGGCATCATGGAGGAGCTCATCATCTCCATGCCGATAAACAGCACGCCGAGACCGGCCATGATCTGGCCGATGTGGTGGCCCTAGGCATCTTGACAAAGACCACCATGGCCACGCCGATGAAAGCGAAGAGAGGGGCAAGGGCGCCCACGTCCAGAGCAATCAGCTGTCCGGTGATAGTCGTTCCGATGTTAGCTCCCATAATAATCCAGACTGCCTGGCGAAGAGTCATCATGCCGGAGTTGACAAATCCCACCACCATCACGGAAGTGGCCGAGGAGGACTGGATCACGGCGGTGATGCCCGCTCCCACCAGGACGCCCAGAAAACGGTTGGCAGTCAGCCGCTCCAGGATCAGCTTCATCTTGCTGCCGGCAGCGGCCTCCAGGCCGGCGCTCATCATCTGCATGCCGTACAGGAACAGGGCGAGACCGCCCAAAAGACTCAGAAGGCCTGAAACAGACATAGGGATTCCTCCTTCAATCAACACAGCTTCCGCCGAGAGGAGCGAAACAAAGGGCATGGAAAAGCATAACCCACATCATAAGATGATCGGCGCGGGCTATGCTTGAAAACTGTACCAACAGGGTTCCACATCAAGACCATGTTCAATACCGGAATATTCTGCAATGATATTATAAGGGGGAAGGTTTCCCAGTGTCAATACCATTCTTGGACAAAATTTGACAGACGGACCATAGGACTGTTTTGCGAGATGCGCACACTGGGGTAGAAAAGCGAAATGTCTACCAAAAGTCTACCAAAAAAAGGGCGGCGGTGGCCTGGAGTTTCAGGGCCTTGCTGCCCTTTCTGTTTTCATGTGTCTACCAAATGTCTACCAGGGAAACTTTTTAGGCGTAATCTCGGGGATTTTTCCCTTGATTTCCCCTTTTATAACCAATTCCTCCTGTGTCAGAAGTGTTGTACAGGCATAGTGGGCCGAAATGTTCTGGAAAAGGCCCAGTTTGTCAGAAAACAGCGACTTTTGTCAATATAAAAAGGAGGAATATCCAATGAGAAACCTGAAGCGTGCTCTCAGCCTGGCTCTGGCTTCCGTTATGCTCCTGGGCATGATGGTCGTGGGCTCCAGCGCTAAGGGTATCGACGATTTCACCGACAAGGCCGAGATCGTCAATCAGGATGCCGTGGCGGTCACCTCTGCCATCGGCATGTTCGAAGGCTACGAGGACGGGTCCTTCGGCCCCGAGAACGTAGTCACCCGCGCCGAGATGGCGGTCATCATCTGCACCATGCTGTACGGTGCCGGTGTGAACGTCAACCAGTTCGCAGAGACCAGCGTGTTCACCGACGTCCCCGCCTGGGCGGAGGGCTATGTGAACCTGTGCTCCAGCCTGGGCATCGTGGCCGGCGTGGGCGACGGCAAGTTTGACCCCAACGCCACCGTGACCACCGCGCAGGCCGTGCTGATGCTGTGCCGCGCCCTGGGCTACTTCCAGAACGCCGCTGACTTCGGCGACAACTGGATGCTGGCCGCCACCGCCAAGGGCACCGCTCTGGGCCTGTACGGCGACCTGAAGCTGGCCGCCAACGAGGGTCTGACCCGCGACAACGTGGCTGAGCTGGTGTTCAATGCCCTGACCAAGGCCGTGCCTGTCCAGTACAACGAGCTGCTGGGCGTGTACTACAACGAGAACAAGGGTATCCTGTACTCCCTGACCTACTACTACACCGATACCCTGGGCTACAAGAACTTCGACCTGGTCTACAAGACCAACGAGAACACCGATTACGGCCGTCCCGGCACCACCTGGGGCATCGGCTCCTATCGGATGGACGGCAACCCCCTCCGGCGAGGGCAACAAGGAAGGCGTTCTGAATGAGGACGGCTCCCTGATCCCCGAGCGGGTGAAGATGACCTCCGATGATGAGATCATCACTGTGGCCGACACCCCCGACTTCACCTACACCGCCAACACCAAGGAGAACGTGATCTACAAGGCCGTTGGCAAGAGCGTGGTGGACGATTACACCTGGAATGTCTATGTGGACGGCGATGAGCAGGCCTGCGACGATCTGGCTCCCGACAACGACAAGGCCACCGACTACGCCTACACTGCCAAGGGCGCCACCACCGAGATCTATGTGGACGACGTGAACGACACCGTCACCGTGGTCATGATCAACCACTACATGGCCGAGGTCACCAAGGTCAAGGACGGCGAAAACACCGTCCGCGTGCTCAGCAACAAGACCATGACCAACCCCATCGACGAGCGCACCATCATCGCTGACGGCTTTGCCAAGGGCGACTATGTGGTGGTCACCGTGGACGTGAACGACGATGATGACTCCTTCATCGCCTCCATCGCTGATCCCGCCACCGCTGAAGGCAGCGTGACCTATGTCGCCAAGGCTTCTGAGCCCGAGGATGAGGACAAGGGCAGCTATGTCAAGCTGACGATGGCAGCAAGCACACCTATTCCAAGTACACCGCGTCCGACCTGGACGACATCAATGAGGAGCATCCCACTCTGGACATCTCCTACCGTCTGTATCTGGACCCCAACGGCTATGTCATTGGCTTCCTGGCGATGGATGACTACTATGCCAACTATCTGTATGTGGATACCGCCGACAGCTACCTGAAGACCATCGAGGCCAAGGTCGTCTTCACCGACGGCACCGAGAAGAAGGTCACCATTGACAACGAATGGGTCAATGGCACCGAAATGAACGTGGCCGACGTGGAGAAGGCGTACAACAATGGCGGCCTGGTGGGCGGCGTGTATGCCTATTCCGTGGACGACGATGTCTACACTCTGCGCCCCATCCTGGACATGGATGACCAGGCGGACCGCGAGAACCAGAACAGCCTGTACAAGAACTACAAGGATGTGGCCTCCAATGTGACCGGCGCGGGCGCCGAGATCATCAATGACGCGGCCTACATCACCGCCGATGGCAAGACCTATATTGTGGACGAGGACACTGTCTTTGTTGATGTGGATGAGAATACCATCTACACTGGCTTTGAGAATGTTCCCGATTATAAGAAGGTCGATTCCAACGACGAGGACGTGAAGTTCTGGGTCATCGATACCCGTGAGAACGATGGCGTGCTGGACGTGGTGTTTATCTACTCCGGCGAGGCCAGCAACAGCAACGACACCTACTTCTATGCCGCTACCACCGACTATGAGACCTATGACAAGAATAAGAACTACAAGCAGCACGAGGTCTATGTGGACGGCGAGAAGCAGACCCTGGTCTTCAGCCAGACCGGCCATGATCCTGTGAACGCCAAGGGGCTTTACAAGGTCCTGAAGACCAACGGCGAGAATGTGGTGACCTCCGTCGAGCCCATCGCGGAGAGCCAGTTCAGCGCCGTCAAGTCCGTGGGCAGCCGCAGCTTCTACCTGACTGAGACTGTGGGCGGCGTCCCGAAGGATGTTCAGTATGTCACCAACAGCGACAGCGTGGTCGTGGTCGTCACCTATGACCTGAAGACCAATGGCGTGGATTACCAGAGCCCCGATGTCTCCAAGGCCACTGATCTGAAGGATATGAAGGCCGACGAGGACTACACCACCACCGTCTATGTGGCGAACAAGTCCGACGACGGCAAGACCGCCGATCTGGTGTACGTCCTGAAGAAAGAGATCCCCACCTATGACAACACCATCACCTTCAACGGCGACGGTTTCACCGTTGTCAAGGAGGAGGGCAAGTTCGAGGTCGTTGATGGCAACAAGATCAAGGTCAACGACAATCAGGACGTAAAGTTCAAGCTCAACATCACCTCCGGCTATGAGCTGGTGTCTGTGAAGCTGGGCGACGAGGTCCTGACTGCCAGCAATGGTGTTTACACCATCAACAATGTCACCAAGAACCTGACCGTCACCGTGACCACCAAGCCCGTGGCTCAGGCCAAGGGGACCGTGGGCATCGTGGGCGAGAATTCTTACGCTCAGGCCCTGGGCGTGGCCTATCAGGGCGACAAGCCCACCCTGGATGAGGCTCTGGCCGCCGTCCGCAAGTATATCACCGACAAGGGCTTCGTGATCGACGACGCCAACTCCTCCGTCGATGCCGCCGGCAAGTACACCTTCGCAGTGACCAAGGGCGGCTACAAGGCGCCTGCCTTCACCTTCGACAGCCAGAGTGCTGTGACCGAGGGCTATATCGTGACCATTGATGGGGAGGAGAAGATCCTGGCCAACGCCGCCGCCACCATCACTGAGTCCAACAACATGAAGATCACCGCGCCTGACGGCACCGTGAGCTATGCCAAGACCGTCACCATCGACGACAACGGCTATGTGATCGAGAAGGGCTACAGTGTGACTGTCACTGTGGATGGTGAGCCTCAGTTCTTCAAGGCTGTCGGTCAGCAGAAGACTCTGCCCAACAACGGCAAGGGCACCGGCTGGCTGAAGGATGGCACCACCTATGTTGCCTATACCTCCACCTCCAACTTCGCTGACGGTGAGGAATATGTGTCCGGCTATGTGGCTGTCACCGGCGGAGTAGCTACCGAGAATTATGTCGAGGCCGGCAAGGAGGCCACTCTGAACGGTGTGACCAGCGGAAAGTTCTATCGGATCACCATTGGTGGCGAGGTCTATGCTGAGAACGAAAAGGCCCAGGGCACTTCCTGACCATCCCCGCCGGGGAGGTCACCGGGGATATCGAGGTCACAGAGGTCTTTGCCGCTGAGCTGAAGGCGGATATCAAGGATGTCGCTTCTACCGGCATGAGCCTGACCTGGTTCGTGAATGGCAGAGAGGCCTCCGGCACGGTCTATGTGACCGGCGATGATGAGATCAGCGCTGTGGTTACCGTAGACGGGACCGGGTTCACCGCTGCGAACAGCGATGATAAGCTGACGGCCGACCCCACCACAGTTGAATACATCGCGAGCAGCAAAGTCGGAACTGACGGAAACGACGGCTCCTTCACCTTTGAGGATGGGGCCATCAAAGATGCTGAGATCAAGATCGTCTTCGATGCGCTCAGCAGTTCTGATACCCTGAGATCACCTACAACGCTGGAACTTGATTTTCCTGAGAGATGATCTCCGCACCCCCCGGAATCATCCGGGGGTGCCTTTTTACCTCAGACCGTAAAGTCTGATCTGGGACCCCGCATCCACGGTGGACGAACCGCTTCCCAGAACGAAGAGCTGGCGAATGGAGGTCCAGAGAATGGAGGGGTTGCAGCCCATAGAGCGGATGGACCGAAAGGTGCTCCCCTCCCGGGAGATGCTGTTGATGCAGATGCCTATGCTGCTGTCTCGCCCAAAGGGAAACAGCGTCGCAGTTCCCCCTCCTTCCCCTGTGGTCTGAAGCAGTGTGAACTGCTTGGAGGTGACGGAGACGGTCCCACTTTCCGTCAGGGTGATGTAATTGGAATTATCCCCCGGGGACGCCAGCAGGATCAGATCCTGTCCCTTGGCCATGGACGCCTGAAAAATCAGCTGCAGCGATCGGTAGCGGCCGATGCTGGGGACGTGGATAGAGAGGGACATTTGTGGGATACCTGCCCTTGTCTCCCCAATTTTTTCCCACACAGCCCCTTCCGCCAGGGTGTGGAGTGCTCCGTCCACCCTGGCGTTGTCGGAGTTGAAGTCCACCCGCTCCACCTTGTCCGCGGCCTCCCACTGGGAGAGCCCATAATACTGAGTCTGTCCGCTTGCCATAAAAAATCCCTCCTGTCCTGACTGGGCCCGGCAGATCCGGACCCGCTCAAAACCGGAGGGAAAAGCTGTTTTGTGAGACGTTTCAATACAAATTATGGAAGTAAAGCAGAACTGCGCCCATTTCTGCCCCGCCTGTGCGGAAGCCCCGGTATTGAGAGAGGCGGTCCGATGGCGGCAGCGGTGTGAGACGCTGGTCAGTGCGAAAACCTTGCCTTGCCGTGCCGGTCAGGTCCAGGAGAGCTCCGCTCGATGACTCCGTACCGGGGGTCTGGGAAAGACGGAAGAACACCCCATCATCTGTCACGACTTCGCCATGAAACCTTCCCCTAAGGGGAAGGTTTTGGGCATGTGCCGGGATACCCGCTTCTAAAGGGAAGGCCCTCCGGGCGTCCCTGGGACCCGTCCCCGCAAGATACGCCCCATTTGAACAAGATGTATAAAAAATAGTTAAACTTTAAGTATGCGCCAATATAGCTTATAATTATTCATAGAATATGCACACATTTAAGGGAAAACTGTCGAAAATAATCGTATGACTTGACTCTTTCCTTTTATATTGCACCCCACTATAATTTTTCCATATCGTATATTTAAAAGGGGTAAAACCTTATGAACTTCTCAGAGCTGGATTTTGAGGCACTGGAGGACATCCCGCCACTGCGCCGGCATTATGATGTCCCCGGATCTCCATTACAGAAAAGGGAATGGTCTCGATGAACGGAGCCTTGAAAAGAGGGGTGGGTGCACAGAGAGAATTTCGTGCAAAGACTAGCCCAGACGGCCGCTACTTGCTCCTGTGCTCCGAGGAGACGCCCAACATCTGTTTTTCCGCCAAAGGAGGAAATGTGCTCCATCTTGACTTCAAACAGTACCTGGAAGCAAAGGGAATCTCCCTGCCTGCCCTTTACACGATGGAGTGGTGCCAGGAGCGGCGGGCCTGGATCGGCTGCTGTCAGGACCTGCCCGAACCCCCGGCCCTCTCTGCGCTGGATCAGCCCAAGAAAGTCCGAAGATCTGCGGCGAGGAGGAGCAGATGAAACGTAAAAACGAGATTTTTCGCCCCGGGAACGCCGGCTAATCGATGGATTTATTAAAGATATCTGCCGGTCCATAGGGCTCCCCCCAGGGGATCAGGGATCTGCACCAGTGCGCGTGGGAGGCATTTCTCTCAGTCTACCGGGACGCCCCCTTCGCGTTCTGCGGGGACGGCATTTCGGGTTGGAAAAAGGGCTTACCTTATCATGCGGGAGGCCCTCCTTCAGGAGAAACGAGACCTCGATTTCTGGCTCTATGAGCAGGAGTCCCTGGATATCCCGGTGAGTCCGGAGATCCCAGTCCCACGGCTCGAGCTGCTGTCCATGCCCCACGGTGATTTTCAAAACAGCGTCTGCCTCCATGACTTTCTACACCGTATAAAGTCCCGGGATACCGTCTTATGGCCTACGACTTGATGGCTGGAGATACCATCGACGAGATCCGGACATACCGCCGCTGGAGCAGGGATCACACCTATCGAACTTACAACAGACTGAGACTGAGAATGGAGGAGTATTTGAGCATATGAATCTGAAAAAAAGAGAAGAGAGACGAAACAACGGCCAGCAGGCACATGAGCTACCTCACTATCCTGGGGACCTATATGACCATCTTTGGGACGGTACTGGGTCTGGTGCTGACGGTACTGGGTCTGGTGTTGTCCTGGGGCCAGCTGCGCCTGGCACACATCGAGTCGGAACGGGCCAGACGGGCCGAACCGTTGTCGTACTCTTTAGAGGCTGTAGACACCCATTACCAGTACGAGATCCAAAAGATGGGGCGTCCATGTCCATCCCAGCCCTCTCCACCCGCCTACAGGTCAGCCATGGCAGCCTCCACTCCATCACTGCCATCTGTTTTGATGGGACGACCATGCATGAGCTGGCGCAGCTTCCCATCCAGGACAGTTGGGATGGGTGCGTTGTGGATGTCACTATGCCTCCAAAGGCCGTGATCCCAGAGGAGGGGCTGATCCATGACTATTTCTTCCCTTTTTCCTGGAGCCCACAGAGGGGAGAGGGACGGCTGGATCTGATCTGCAATACCATTTCGCTGGAGACGCAGGAGGTGCAGAGCAGGGTATATCACCCCATCTCCCTGATCCAGCTGGACTATCTCCCCGAGGGGCCGGTGCGGGAAATGCTCTCCGCCTATGCCGTGCTTCAGGAGAGGCTGGGAGATCTGGGCCTGATATCGGCCTGAAAAACAGCACAGGATCGAAGCGCGAGCCCAACAGGACGGGGGCCGCAGGACCAGTGCCGGCTTGCCGGTGGACGGCAAAGCCCCCAAAGGAGGCCGGCGAGCTGTATGGAGAAGGGGTAAAACCGATAGTTTGGCATTCCGAAACGGCGGCAGGAGGACTGCCCAACCGGCCGGCGCATGAATTCGGTGCAAAGCGGTGAGTTGCCGGGGGCGGCTTTGCCGCCCCGGGCATTGAAGTCACGAAGGGTGGAGCGACTAAAGGGCGCGAAACTCAAAAGAAAATGCGACTTGTCAAAACAAGCCGCATTTTTTTGCAAAGAGCGGTTAAAACCAATATTTCTGCCAGAAACGAAAAATAGCCGCCCGCAGCCGCCCACCACCTGCGAGCCCAGCGAAGCGGGTCGCAGGTGGAAAGGAGGAGCAGCAAAATGAGCGCGCTCTGACTTTTCGTGCGAAGCATAAAAAGTCGGAGCAAGCGATATGACGCTTGCTCCGACGTGGTGGAGGCGGGGAGAGTCGAACTCCCGTCCGAAAACGCTTCCCCAGGAACTTCTCCGGGCGCAGACGGTTATTTTGGGAGTCTTGCTCTCCCAGTTCCCTTTCCTGCCGGCAAGCCGTCACGCCGACGGGTCAGGTGAGCTTCATCATTCATGGCCGGTTCAAAGCTTTGCCGGCGCACGTGCACCACGAACCGACGCCTGTTCCCGGGCCGTGGTCCTCCCGGGTCAGACGGCCGCTATTTAAGCAGCGGCGAGAACGGTATCGTTATCGTTCTTTAATTTATAAGTTGCCCGTTTTTCAGGTGGTTAGGCGCCACCGCCCGCTATTCCTGCTTCCGCGTCCCCGTCGAAACCGGTACGCGCCCCTCGTCGTCACAAAGTCTGCTCAGCTCCGTTTCCGCCTGGCGGCGAAAGCTACGCTGGCTCCCTTGCTCCTCCTCACCGAACCGGCCCCGCTTGCGCTGGGCTCCGCTTCGGATGGCGGCTGCGCCGCCGGGCGAGGAATTCATATTTTAACCCTGCGGGGCATTCCGCCCCGCAGGCTTAAAATTAAATCAGCACTTCTCCGGCTCGGGATAGGTACTGGCCGTCCAAATGCGGAGCCTGCTCCACCATGATGAAGAACTGGCTGCCGGCGGAGTTGGGGTCCATCGCCCGGGCCATGGACAGGACGCCCCGGTCGTGCTTCAGGTCATTGGGGAAGCGGTTTTGAGTGAACTTCCCCTTGATCTGCCAGCCGGGGCCGCCCATGCCGGTGCCGTCGGGGCAGCCGCCCTGGATCATGAAGCCAGGAGATGACGCGGTGGAAGATCAGGCCGTCATAAAATCCCTTCTGGATCAGGTGGATGAAGTTGTTCACGGTGTTGGGCGCAATCTCGGGGTAGAGCTCCGCCTTGATAACGCCGCCGTTCTCCATTTCGATGGTAACAATGGGATTGCTCATGGATCATATCCTTTTTATCCCCACGGGGTCATCGGTTTCGGCTCTTGATAGCCCGGTCCATCTCCCGCTTGGCGTCGCGCTTGGCGATGGCGTCCCGCTTGTCATAGGTCTTTTTGCCCTTGCACAGGCCCAGCTCCAGCTTTACCCGGCTGTCCCGGAAGTACAGGCTCAGGGGGATCAGGGAGTAGCCGTCCTGCTTGATGCGGGCAAACAGCCGCAGGATCTCCCGCTTGTGCATCAGCAGGCGGCGCGGGCGCATGGGGTCCTTGTTGGGTCCATTGTTGAAGACATGTCCTTGACGACGCAGAAGGAATCCTTCCATGGCCCAGACGGATGGACTTGGTGCCTGCCAGTTCGATCCCGGCTTCGTATTTATCCTCAATGAAGTAGTCGTGGTAGGCTTTGCTGTTTTAGCCACGACTTTGACGGAATCGGCCACAGGAACACCTCCTCTCCATCTGCGCCTCCAAATACCTGGGGAGAATATAATGTACCACAGCCGTGGGGAAAATACAAGTGGAATCTGTAGAACAGAGGGCCTTTTATTTATCCTTTCCTGCTTGTCCCGCACATAGAGGTTCACCCACCTGGCGCACATCCAGACGGATGGACAGCCGGGTGAAGTCGCTGTCGCTGGACACCAGGACAAAGCCATGGCAGTTGCCGGAGTACAGAATGTCCATGGCGTCGATGATCATAGCGGAGTCGGTGGAATTTTTTGCCCGGTGGTATAGCCGTACTGCTGGATGGGGGTGAGGGCCTCTCCAGCAGGATGGGCTTCCAGGAGGCCATATTGGGGGTGGTCCAGTCCCCGTAGATGCGCTTGATGGTGGGGGTGCCGTACACCGCAATCTCGGCCATCACATCCTTCATGGCGGTGCGGGAGGCGTTGTCCTAACAAAATAGTATTTCATTGCAAATTGCTCCTTTTCAGTCGCTCCACAGGGTGGGAAGCAGGTCATCCAGGGTCCCCCCGGTCCTCCCAGGCCACCAGAAGGGAGCCCTCCTCCACGGAGATCCGGGCGGGCAGGCCCACGAACTCATTGCTGACCCCCAGGGGGAAGTCGCTGGTGAGCTCCGCGTGGTCCAGGGGGTATTTCAGACCCCTCCAGGGTGACGCCCCGGGCAGTACCGCCGGCGCAGAACACGGAGACGAAGCCCCCATGGAGGCGGGGAAGGAGAGCGTCCCTTCAGTGACCACGGCTGCCGCCTCGCCTTCTCCCAGCAGAACGCCCTGGGCCCCTTGGGCGGAGAGCCAGGAGAGCAGCTGAAGATTGGCCACCGTGTGGTCCAGACGCCCGCCCAGACAGCCCAGCAGCACAAAGCGCCGGTATCCCCGTTTCAGCCCCTGGCGCAGGGCGAAGCCGGTGTCCGTCTCGTCCTTGATCCTGGGAGGCGGAGGACCTGGGGATGGTCTGGGACGGAGCCCAGCGAGTCGAAATCCCCTACTACAAGGCCGGGGTGGACGCCCAGCCGGGACAGGGTCTCATAGCCCTTGTCGGCCGCAATGACCAAGTCGCCAGGGACAGGCGTGAGGATGAAACCGGGGTCCAGGGGCATGGCCCCCACCACATAGCAGAGCGATGTATCGTTTGTCATATGGGTCTCCCTTCCGTGGACAGCAGAGTTGAGATGGGTGCCGGCCCCCAGGCAGGGATGGCGCTGGCAAGCTGAATGAGATCACGTTTTTTCTATTATAACATAAAATTTCCCCTTGTGGAGAAAAACATATACAGAAGGGGCGGAGAAAAGGAAACAGAAGGACATGCGCCCCGCAGAGGAAGAACGAGGCTGGGTCAAAAATACGGGGCGCATCGTGCGCCCTGCAAAGCTCCCGGCAACAGGGTCCGGGGCGGCCCTGTACGGCCGCCCCGGACTCCGCCGATTGAGATCCTTCAGCTTGTCGATACCGGCCTGGATGGGTGTCGCCCACCTCGCTGAGGGTCTTTTCGGACTGATAGACCATCTGGTCGGCCTGGTTGCGGGACCTCGACCTCCTCCTTCAGCTTCTTGTCCTCGGCCGCATACTGCTCCGCCTCCTTGACGGCCTTCTCAATGTCCTCCTTGCTCATGTTGGAGGAGGAAGTGATGGTGATATGCTGCTCCTTGCCGGTGCCCAGGTCCTTGGCGGAGACGTTGACGATGCCGTTGGCGTCGATGTCAAACGTGACTTCGATCTGCGGCACGCCGCGGCGGGCCGGAGCGATGCCGTCCAGGTGGAAGCGTCCCAGGCTCTTGTTGGCGGCGGCCATCTCCCGCTCGCCCTGCAGGACGTTGACCTCCACGGAGGTCTGGTTGTCGGCGGCGGTGGAGAAGATCTGGCTCTTCTTCACGGGGATGGTGGTGTTGCGCTCGATCAGGCGGGTGCACACGCCGCCCATGGTCTCGATGCCCAGGGACAGGGGGGTCACGTCCAGCAGCAGCAGACCCTTGACATCGCCGGTCAGCACGCCGGCCTGCAGGGCCGCGCCCATGGCCACGCACTCATCGGGGTTGATGCCCTTGAAGGGCTCGTTGCCGGTGAAGTTCTTCACGGCCTCCACCACGGCGGGGATACGGCTGGAGCCGCCCACCATCAGGACCTTGGACAGGTCGGAGGGCTTCAGACCGGCGTCGGACATGGCCTGGCGCACGGGGCCCATGGTGGCGTCCACCAGGTGGCCGGTGAGCTCGTTGAACTTGGCCCGGGTCAGGGTCACGTCCAGGTGCTTGGGGCCGGTGGCGTCGGCGGTGATATAGGGGAGGTTGATGTTGCTGGTGGTCACGCCGGACAGCTCGATCTTGGCCTTCTCGGCGGCCTCCTTCAGGCGCTGCATGGCAACCTTATCGCCGGACAGGTCGATGCCCTCGGTGCGCTTGAACTCGCTGACCAGGTACTTCATGATGCACTGGTCGAAGTCGTCGCCGCCCAGCCGGTTGTTGCCGGCGGTGGCCAGAACTTCGATGACGCCGTCGTCGATCTCCAGAATGGACACATCGAAGGTGCCGCCGCCCAGGTCATACACCATGATCTTCTGGGCCTGCTCCTTATCCACGCCATAGGCCAGGGCCGCGGCGGTGGGCTCGTTGATGATACGCTTCACGTCCAGACCCGCGATCTTGCCGGCGTCCTTGGTGGCCTGACGCTGGGCATCGGTGAAGTAGGCGGGGACGGTGATAACGGCCTCGGTGACGGTGCTGCCCAGATAGGCCTCTGCGTCGCTCTTGAGCTTCTGCAGGATCATGGCGCTGATCTCCTGGGGAGTGTAGGACTTGCCGTCGATGCCGACCCGGTGGTCGGAGCCCATCTCGCGCTTGATGGAGGAGATGGTGCGGTCGGGGTTGGTGATGGCCTGGCGCTTGGCCACCTGGCCCACCATGCGCTCGCCGGTCTTGGAGAAGGCCACCACGGACGGGGTGGTGCGGTTACCTTCCGCGTTGGGGATGACAACTGCCTCGCCGCCCTCCATGACGGCTACGCAGGAATTGGTGGTGCCAAGGTCGATACCGATAACTTTAGACATAATAATTGCCTCCTGAATATATGAAATAAAATTTGTTTACAAGGGTCAGTCCATCGGATACTCGGGGATCACGATGGCGGCGATGATATAGCCCAGCAGGCCGCTGCCGCCCAGCAGGCTGAACAGCACCCAGGCCAGACGGATGATGGTGGGGTCCATATTGAAATACTCGGCGATCCCGGCGCACACGCCGGAGATCATCCGGTTATCCCGGCTTTTATAAAGTTTTTTCCCGTTCATAGCACATGCTCCTCTCAATTAGCAACCTTCACCATGGCGAACCGCAGGATCTTGTCGCCCAGGGCGTATCCCTGCTGGAATACCTCCACCACGGTGTTCTCCCCGGCCGACTCATCCTCCACATGCATCACGGCGTTGTGGCGGGCGGGGTCAAAGGGCTGGCCCAGGGCCTCGATCTGCTGCACGCCCAGCTTTTCCAGCACGGTCATGAACTGCTTGCAGATCATCTCCATGCCCTGGCGGTGGGGGTCCCCCTCCTCGAACTGGGCCAGGCCCCGCTCCAGGTTGTCCAGCACCTCCAAAAAGGGCTTCACGGTGTCGGCCTTGGCATCGCCGTAGAGGCTTTCCTTCTCCTTGGCGGTGCGCTTGCGGAAGTTGTCATACTCCGCTGCCAGCCGCAGATATTTGTCGCTGGCGTCGGACACCATCTTGGCCAGCTGTTCCATTTTCTCCATCTGGTCCCGGGTGACGGTGAAGGTCTCCTCCGCCGTTTCCGGCGCAGTGTCCTGATTCTCGGTTTCCGGGGTTTCCGGATTCTCCGGCTGATTCTCCGGATGGGTATTGTTGACGTTTTCGCTCATGTTTCCTGGTCCTCCTTGGGGGGCAGCTGGTTCTTCCCGAACATGCGGCCCAGGCTCTCGGCAAAGCAGCTCAGGCGCGCCGCCACGGTGGCGTAGTCCATCCGGGTGGGTCCGACCACGCCCACCAGGCCCCGCATATTGTCTCCGATGTCGTAGCTGGCCACCACCACGCTGCTGTCCCGCAGGGCCTCGTTGAGATTTTCGGGGCCGATGAGGATCTGCACCGGGCCGCCCTCCGTGGGCGCGGGCAGCTGCTCTTTATTGTCCACCATAAAGGTCATCAGGTCGTGGGCCTTGTCCGCGTCCCGGTATTCCGGGAACCGCAGGAACTCCTTGGCCCCGCCGGTAAAGACCTCCTGGCTGTTGGCTTCCTTCAATAGCCGTCCGGCATATTCCACCACCTGGTTCAGCGGCAGGAACCACTGGCCGGACACCTGCTCCGACAGGCTCATCAGCCGTCCGTTCATGTCCTCCGGCCCGATGCCGGTGAAATGGGTGTTCAGCAGGTGGCTCATGTCCGGCAGGCCCCCGTCGGCCACCGGCAATTGCAGCGGCAGCAGCTGGCTTT